>Ga0116120_1000491_pt1 | contig 33576 bp, 42 predicted proteins | sample June2015DPH_11_1_3_FD_89724 | JGI IMG/M metagenome (GOLD analysis project Ga0116120, IMG submission 89724) | Peatland microbial communities from SPRUCE experiment site at the Marcell Experimental Forest, Minnesota, USA - June2015DPH_11_150 | ecosystem: Environmental > Terrestrial > Soil >... | reverse complement strand
GATTGGAGGATGAGGCTTCTGTATTGGCATCGGAGAATTAATTGCTCCTTTCAGCTGATAGTATTTTCCTTGGAAGTTTGCCGACGGTTCGGTCCACATTTTCTTGATTAGTTGAACCGCTTCGTCCAGTTTCGCGATTCTGACACTTGGCTTCTCGAATGGAATGCCGTAAGCTGTGCATTCGTGATCGTACCAACCGGCGCCAATGCCAAAGTCGACTCTCCCGCCGGAAATCACATCCAGAACCGACGCCATCTTTGCTAGAACCGCAGGATTCCGATACAAATTGCACGTTACCATCTGCCCAAGTCGAATCTTAGTGGTTGTAGCAGCTAGTGCGGCTAGAGTTGTCCAACACTCGAAACACGAGCGAGCGGTCACTTTGGGAATTGTGTGGAAGTGGTCATAGAACCAAATAGAGTCGAACCCTAGTCTCTCGGCTTCGAGTGCAACCTCCTGAATAAGGGAGAACTGTTCAGTGGGTGAAACCTCAGGAAGGTCGAGGATCCAACCTTGTGGAATCAGCGCCCCAAATTTCACGACCAAATGGTACCGCGACTCGTGGAAGGTGGCGGGTCCGGAGGGATTTAACACCTTTTTAGTGCCGAATCCGCGCCCTCCGGCAGTCTCCTTCCAAAGCTAGTGGGGCCGAAGGTTCCCACTTGATGCATCAAGTAAGGCTACTTCAAACGGAGCTCATTTTAAGGCGTTTCGTCCTGCTGATGCTTAGCCCCACGCGGTCGCCTCAGACGAGGTACCGACCATCATCTTCTTTCTTTCCTGACCTTAGCGTCGAGCATTCTGGAGTAGACTTCAAGTTTCGCGTTGACCACTACTTCCGCCTGCATGTCTTGTTCGCCGATGAGGGACGGGAATAGTTCGTTGTTGGGATAGAAATATTGGTACTTGCGAGCCCACTCCTTGGCGGCAACCATGCTCCCCATAAGTTGACCCACCCCGTTCACCTTCTGCTTTTCTTCTTTCCATGGAGCTTTAGGATTCTGGGATCGTGTTTCAGTGTGGCTTCTCCGAGTAGGCTTGCTATCGTCTTTTCCGTCTTGTTGTGAAGTAGCTCTTGCATTTTTTCTTCCGGAAGCCTGACTAGATCGCCGAAGCCAGCGATTTCCGCGGCCGTGCATCCAGCCGTTTGCAGAAACACCAGCCGCCCAGTACGCAGTAGTTCATCGATCATTTCCGGACTAACTTTGCTCTCTGCCACATGCGTCGCCAGAACCATTGGGAGGTAGGTGTCTTATTTGACTTGCAGAGAGATAGAGCATACCTGTATTGAAGGTGTGTGGCCAGAGGTTGACCAAGAATAGTGCAAGAAACAGGAAGCTGTTCCTGCTGCTCTCTCTCAATCAGATGTGTAGCCTGACCCGGGGTCGTCCGACTAGTTCGCGATTATAGAAGTGACTGGCGGTGGCAGCATCCCCAACGAAAATTCAATGGGGATGACACCATTTCCGAGCCTTTCCAGCAGGGAAACCCTGTGAAATCGAAACAGATCCTCGACTACCAGTGGACGGCGGCACGCAACCGAGCCGGATTCGTTGGCGAGAAATGGAGGGGCGTAGGACCGCACCGACTGCGAAGCGTTTGGACCACCGAAGCCTCAAAGCGAAAATTAGACCCGATTCTGATCGAGCATCAAATGGGACATGAGCAGCACGGAAGCAGCGATCCCTATCAGACCGCGCAAGACGATGAGGCGTTTGTCCTACAGGAATTTCGAACGGCATGGGCGAACGGAATTAAGCAGGCTGCGAGCAAAGAGGAATTGAACGGAGTTCGGAAAGTCGTAGAGGACCGAGATGCCCAAATTCAACAACTTCAAGCGCAAATCGACGGCCTCGAAAAGAAGCTGGGGCAGAGTCGGGAAGCCGCCCACGCGATGATGACGGAGATTGTGCAAGAGTTGGCGAAGGCGAAGAAACGAAAACGATAGTCGAAGAATTTCGGGCTTAATCGTCGAAAGTATGACGTGTGTTACATCAGCGTGGTATAACCACGCTTCTAAATTCTCCCGCTTCCTCGGCAGCGGTGGCACTCCTCAAAATACCCTCGGGTATCGACTATGCGCCAATGGCCTCCAGTACCGTTGCATCTCGGACACTTCATCTCCTCCAAACTCAAACCAATTCCCCGGACCAAACAGACCGCTAGACCAAACAAAAAGCGGCTAGAGGGTAGAAGAACGAGAGGCGGAGGTAGACAAAAATGACTGGAAAAAACCCCTCGATCTAGGACTCTGACCGTTCAACATGCCATTATCATTATGCCATTATATGTCACGGCTCTACGGGAAATTCATAGGTCTGACTTTGTCTGAAAGTAATCGACGGGTGTCCTTCTTGAAGCCTTGGAGGAGGGGAGGATTCGCCTAGTCCATGATAGTCTCGTGCGGTATAGTCGAAATGAACGTAGACTGGACATTGATTTCCGAATTTGGCTTATTCGGCTTCCTTCCACCAGCCACTCCAAAAGACCAGCACTCAGTTGAGGGCCAACTGCGAGAACTCCTGAAACGGACTGCGCGGAAGGAACTTCAGCAAACAGGTCTGTTGCTTGATCTTCTATTCAATAAGAAGATGGAGTTCTTACAGAAGATCGAGGCAATCAAGAAGAATGAGCGCTCTGCTTTTCATCAATTTCAAAGAGACCGCAATCGTTACTTTCACGGCGGGATTCCGGGGTCACAATTCATCAAGTTGAGTGACCAGGAGAAGACCTTGATGATCAATCACGCAGAAAGAGCCGTAATCACCTGCAATACCGTAATGTCTCGTTCCCTAGGTGTTCGCCCGATCACACAAAAAGAATACGAAGCGCGTATGCTCAAGAAAAAGTGAACGGAAAGAAAGAGGGATTTCACGGCTTGACGGTAATCAAGCCATGAAGAGCTATCACTTTGTTCTTTTTCGAACTACTATTTTCTTGGGGCCTTTCAGAAAGACTTCCTGTCCTACTTCTTCCATTCTTGCTAAGTGTTCAGGCTTGACTACGCCAAAGGCGTTTCCTGGATATTCTCCTTGATAACCCCGCATGCACGAGGCTCTTCCATAGGCTATCACCATAAATCTTCCAAGAACGTTAGGTAGAGCTGGACACCATACATCTCCCTGAGACAATTTATCTCGGAAATAAGGCCAACCTTCACGTTCTACATTAGGAAGATCGTCATGTCCGAAGAACACAATTTCTCCGGAAAAAATGCCGTGATGTAGCGGGGCCTCCAAGGGCAGTACCTTTAGAATCGCTTCGCATGTCTTCTTTGCACCTTCATATAGGGAAACCGCAAATTTCTCGCCATCTATGATCAATTCTAGTTCTTGGTCAGATAACGTCAATTTCTTCATCTTTGCACCATCTTTTTCCATTTGACACACCTCCGAATTGTCGATATAGTAGATAGCCTATAAAATATTTCAGAGGTAGGTTACGTAGGAAATGTCCTAAGGTCTATCGTGTCTGGCCTCGCGGTTCGAGTGAGACTTTCGACACGTTCCGAAAGCTCCTTGATGCTAGATTTTATCCTGATTTGGCTCTGAATGTCTCAACTTTGAATGAAAAACGCTAGCCTGCTCATCGCCGTTAAGCTGTCGCACGAACTCGGTTGCGTTCGCATAGTTTCCAGTCTGGAGAACTGGACACTATAAGGGGAGAACCCTCAGGACCAGGGCTAGGATCAAAAGTGCAACAGACACCCCAACTAGGACCCTATCCGCTCCCCGTAGTCTAAGGGTCTTTCCATAAGTCCTTTCCTTTTTGAAATCCAACGCCCTACTTTCGAGCGAAAGTGCCATCTGCTCCGAGCGCACAATGCCTATGATGAATAAAGTCGGCAAGAGATGGGCAAGACCCTTGATCCTTCTGACAAATCCTTTTTCCAATTCAAGAGCTCTGGCTCGCTGAGCGTCGTAGATTGTTTTCCACTCTTTTTCGAGCAAAGGCATGAATCGAAAAGTCGAAGTCAACAGGAATGAGTATTTGTAGGGGAGATGTAGTTTCACTAATGCTAGAACAAAGTCGCTAATCGAGGTAGTCAAAATTAGTATCCAAAACCCCATCATTATCGATAGGAACAAGAGAATGGACTTGATTCCCAGATAGATGCCTTCAACCGTGGCCACAAGTTCTCCAATGATTCCTAAAGAAACCGCGAAAATAACCTGCTTGCCTAGTGGAAAGGCGAATGCTTGGAAAATGATGATCAGTATGGAAAACGGTACGAGTAGGGTGAGATATTTGTAAATCACTTTCAGTGGTATTCTGGCCAGATAGAACAAAAATAGATTCAACACTACCGTCCCTACTAAGAAGATCACACTGCCTGAAGCCATGGCGCCTACGGTTACTGCAACAACATAGATTAGTTTCGCTCTGGGATCCAATCTATGAACAACTGAATCTAATTCCAAATAGGTGAAGTAGGACATTCACAGAACCTGGGGGCTGCGGTTTGCGCTATTGTCGGTAATATCTCTTCAGTATGCCATACAGTACGACGGGAATAACTGTCCCATAGACAAGTGTCGCACCTAACGCTGGAATCGACGGTATCCAGAACGACCAAGGAATGTTCAAGATCGGAGTTGCTACAACAACGAAGAATCCCCAGCTACACAGTACGAATATTGCCATGGAAAGCCATGGACGTATTTTGTCCGTAATGTTGGATACGATAAGTGGCCAGATTACTATGTAAGCGGCTGTATCCGTTATAATGTTGAGTGGTAGTGAGGCTTTTGAGGTCAAAGTCATTAAGAGGCCAAAAACAAACGAAAAGCCCACATACTCCCTAAATTTCGGACGAGACAATAGAAGTGCTGCACCAGGGAGCGAAGGTATTGAACCAACTACAAAATACCCGAAGCTAATTGCGTACAAACGAGTTAGCGTTGCTATTGCCATAAGAATGGAGAGTATTATCCAATCACGAATTTTCAGCTCCCTACCAACCATTTGTCACACCTTCGTTACATTGTTCTGCTGAGAAACATACATATGACTTTCGAAGGTTATTCTCCTATCCACTGATAACTCAATTGGCGAATTGTCTTAGCTACCTTCTCTTCTTCAAATCTCCGAGTTACGATACCAGCAATCCGAAGCCTTGTCATAGATTGTCAACGAGGGTATTTCCAGTCCAAACCACACGGACTTGGACGAATCTTGCGAACGTTATGGACGCTTTCCAAGGAGCATTTTCGTAATGGCTTCGTACATTTCATCAACAGATGTTGTGTCAGGCGCGATACCAAATTCGTTGATCATTTGAGCAAAACAGGTGATCTGTGGGGGATGCAAGTACGTTTTGCTTAGCGTGTCGGGCCTGGAGAACACGTACTTTGGGGTTCCATCAAGAAGGACTTTTCCTTCACAGAGAACGATTACCCTCTTCGCGTAGTGCGCCACTAATTCCATGTTGTGTGTGACGAAAATGACGGTATTCCCCAGTCTATTCATTTTCTGCATAAATTCCATTATTTCCAATGCTTCGCTGAAGTCTTGACCGGTCGTGGGTTCATCTAGGATGATTGCTTCCGGTTTCATGGCCACAACCGACGCAATGGCCGAGCGAGCTCTGTCGCTCAAACTGAAAAAGCGCGGGTTCTCTTTCCTTAGACTGACCAAGTTCATAGTCTCTAGGACTGTCGATATTCGGTTTTGAATCTCTTCTTCTTTTAGACCGAGGTTCTTGAGGCCAAAGGATACTTCGCTTTCTAGATTCTCAGAAAATAGCATATTATCAGGGTTTTGAAAGACATATCCCACTTTTTTCGAAAGTTCAGCGACCGTGTTAGTTCTAGTATCGGTGCCATCGACCACCACAGTGCCTCTAGTGGGTTTCAGCAATCCATTAAGATGCTTTACTACCGTGCTCTTTCCTGAGCCGTTCTGACCAATTATGGCCACCATCTCCCCTCTTTTGATACCTAGGGTAATGCCACTAATGGCCGGATTCTTGGTATCTGGATATGTATGCCAGAGATCGTTTATCATAATGAGCGAATTGACCTCAGGGGCTTGCGTGGCATAGCAACCATCCATCAACTCCTCTCGGCCCTTGTCGCTCTGTATGGGAATACCTGCCATGAGCTGCCTGAAGCGCGTGTTTGCCTCATCCGTCGTAATTGGCAATTTGAAATTGAAGTCAATTACGTGACTTAATCTACTAAACAACTGTGTGACCATAGGAGGGGATATTCCTTGAGCTTGCATTGCTTCTACGTTACCGAAAACCTCTCGAACTTTCCCATCGAGAGTAACCACGCCGTTACTTAACACAAGAAGTCTCTCTGCAAATCTGGCAACTTCCTCGATGTCCTGAGTTGATATTATCACCGTCATCCCCAGTTTCTGGTTAAGATCCTTAATTGTTGACCAAATCATTTGCGTCCCGATTGGATCGAGTTGTGAAGTTGGTTCATCTAATACTAGAATGTCTGGGTACATAGCCAACACTCCTGCGATGGCTACCTCTTGTTTCTGCCCTCCGGACAGCGTGTGCGGAGCTCTTTCTCGATACCCTTCAAGTCTTGTAACGCTTAACGCCCAGTCTGTCCTACGAGTAATTTCCTCCAAGGGGAGGGCGAGGTTTTCTGGACCAAATGCAACATCGTCCTCAACTTCAAGTGAAAAGAGTTGATTATCTGGATCTTGGAATACAAATCCTACCTTTCGTGCCAGCTCTGAAATGGTCGTGTTGCGAGTGTCGACATCATCAACAATTACTCTACCTTCGATTTCTCCGCCAAAATAGTGTGGAATAATGCCATTCAGTGCCCTACAAAAGGTCGATTTTCCTGCGTCCGTACGTCCTAAGATAGCCACGAATTCTCCTTTCTCTATCTCCAGACTGACGTTTTTCAGTGCCGGCTGAACTGATCCCTTATATCGATAGCTGAAATTTTCAAAAGCTACACTGTTTCGCAGAGACACCGTGGAAGCCGCCAAGAGGCTGTTTTCCTCTCAGCTAACTACAGCCCAATTGTTTCATTTGCGCCTGTTTGTGACAACTATTACAACGCCGACAAGCACGACTATGATACCGATCGCAACAATGTATGTGCCATAGGGCCAAAGAATCTTGGCAATCGTGTATGGTTTTGCGGTATCTCTCAAATATGCTCCAGCTGCGAAGACAAGCAACACACCTGCTAAGATTGTTATCCAACCCGAAATTCTAGCATTCAATGATATCGCACTCGCGATAGAGGAAACTCCGCTAATAAGCGATAATAGATTTTCTGTGGTCGTTTAGGAGAAGCCTCTCTCTCTTTCGTGCTTGTCTCTCGGAAGGATCGAGAGGCAGGCTGCCTCACCTCACCCCTCCTAAACCACGTATCTTCGTCGTGCAGGAATCCCTGGATGTCTTCGCCGCAGATTTACAGATTTACACGTGTAAACGTCTCCTAGATCGATAGATATTCTCGATTATCAGCTTTTTTCCATCTACATAGATGTGAACGCTTCGTTCCAAATGTGCGCCTATCGCCTCAAGAAATTCCATTGGTATACGGATGACGCGGGCTTTGTTGGATTCAGGTTCCAACTCGATTCTTCGAGGAGGAGGCCCGCCATTCAACAGCGCCTCAAGACCGCGGACACTCAAATGCTTTCTCTCTACGAATTCAGCAACTTCGATCTGCCTCTTTACGTCACGAATCTTGGCCAAGAGTTCAGCGTGGCTTGGTGTCAGCGAACCATTACTTGCAGAGAGCTTTCTGCTCAGACTTTTGGCCAAGTGATCTATTATTGATAGCCTTTGGCAGATGTAGCTATCGCTCTTTCCAACACGCTTGGCTATCGCATTGATCGTCCAACCTTTGGTTAGCAACACCTTGTATCCATTGGCCTCCTGGATTGGATCTACATATACATTCTTGAGGAGATTCTCAGACACACGGGCCAGAAAGGCCTCTTCATCGTTCAACTCAGTAACTACAGCGCTGATTCTCGTTAGGCCCAACCGTTTGCAAGCCATGAGGCGATGATTGCCGCAAACAACTTCGTATTTCTCATGAGCACCAGTTTTGCGTACGACAATAGGCTGAAGAAGACCTGAATTCTCTATCGAACGAGCTAGCTCAGAGATCAAATCTTCGTTTATGGGTCTCAGCAGCCAAGGTGGGGGTGTGAGTTGCTCGATTTCGAGATCAGTCACAATTGAAGAATTCACGACATCGGTTTGAAGACCGGCAGAATGCAGCTCCATATGCGGTCAGGTTGTATAGCGGAGCAAATCCTAAAATAGGCCGTGTAGTAATCGTTGTTACTACACAGTCATAACAATATCTCGTTCGAAACGATATGCAGCACTTCGTTCCCAAAGATTATCAAACATTCCTTGGAGGGCGTTCACAAAAGCGCTGTTGTTCGTCCATAGGTCCACCTGCTCCCGGCTGCTAACTAAGTCCCTGTCTATCAGTTGTGGCCCAAATGAAACTTCTTTTCCATCGCAAAGATTCATGTAGAATATTAAATCGTCGGTGTGCCTTATCTCCGCATATTCTGCGAGCGCAGAAGCTTGTTTGCAATTGGACTTGTCGATCTGAGAAATTATCCGTGTCCGAACGCCCCGTCTATGAGCGGCAACTAACGCCCTTCGACCGAGACTGCTCCTGGTCATCCGCGCCAAGCCCCACTTACTGTAGACCACATCAAAGAAAACGCGAGCTCGACCTAACATGGCCACACTGAATTCAGTTACGCCATCACGTCCGGGCAAGAGCCTGAACTCAGTCTCAGGAGGTCCATTTGATGTAGCGCTGTTCTCAATGAAGGAACAGACTTCGCCATAATGTGCAACCAATTCTTGTGCCTTCCGGGATAAATTGTCGAGTAACATGTGTAATCCGTGTTCCGGGTCGGATACTTCGTATTTTGCGGGGCTTCCCAGCAACTTGATCACTAACCCTTTTCTCATCAGTTCGGAAAGGACTCGGTACACTTCTGGGCGGACCATGCCGAGCTCCTTTGCTAATCTGCTAGCTTTCGCACGACCGAGCGATGCAAGGCAAAGGTAAGCCTTTGCTTGTAATCTGGTTAGGCCGAGCCCCATTAGATAGGAGAGCGCGTCCGTATTACCCGATTCTATGCTCAACTGCCTTACACAAATCACCAAAACTATAGACCTCCCTGCACAAAAGCATTTACCGTTAACTGCTGGTTCGTATGTGGTTCACTGGCAGGACACGAACGGAAACGGCATTCCGGACCCAGCCGACACCTTCACCGTGGTCTTCAGCGGAACCTAAACGCAACATCCCAATAGAGTTTGAGAGAAAGGTATTCGTTGCTGGCGGAAGCCTAAGAGTCAATCTTCCAGCACCCATAACCAAAGCCCTCAACATCAAAGACGGATTTGAAAGCTTCATCCGTGTGCATGCAAAAATACATTGTGAGTAACATGAGGAGATCACGAGTCTAATTTCAACTATGCTTGTGATGTTCGGTTCGGTCATTCGAGTTTCTTCACTATCATTACCTTGCGGCTTTTTCTGACCTCTATCTCCCAGTCAAGCACATCACTAACGCTGAGGTTCATTTCCTTCGCTATCTTCTCTGGGATGGTGGCTCGGATTGAGGGGGATTTGCTGCTTGCCTTAGCCACCATAGACTTCTCACCCATAGCTGCTCACGCACACCTGAACACCTGATAGACCGCATGTGCCCAACTCTGTTTCTAGGCACTTTGCCAGAGCTGACCAGCAGACGATTCTTGAAAAAACAAGAAAGCCCTGAGCAGACGGGAACTTGACGTTACCTGCAAAAAGGTAACGGTACCTCTACGGTTGATGTAGCATTCGATTTGAACTGTTACTTTTCGGTTGATGAGCTAAGTCTTGGAAAAGGGCTGGTGTTCTAGGATTTCTCTGATTTCGGACGGAATGTGGGGCTCGTATGTAATTCTAAGCACCCATCGGAGCAGGTCCCGCTGGGATACGATACCGACCAGTTTCCCTTTCTCAACCACGGGGAGTCTCCTGATGCCGTGTTTGAGCATTGTAGTCATTGCTTCCTGGGTGGTCGCGGAACGGGCTATCGTAATCAAGGGGCTTGACATTACGTTCCTAACGTGAGTTTTACCTAAGCAAATCCTTTCCTGGGTTACTTACTCACGGAACGCCTCTAGGCTCTCTTTTCCGACAAACGCTAGAATTATGGCCGTAGCCAAGTAATCGATCCAGCCTATTCATTACAGAGATACTGTTTACAATTTGAGCTGTGAAACCCCTTTCGTTTTCATAATTCAAATTGTGTACGCCTTTAGCACGACTGAAGTTACAGTGCTTTTTACACCTTTAGTCTTCAGTAGCTTGTTCTTCAGAAAATATGAGAATTCTTCTATGCTCGATGCTGAGGGTGTTGCAAATGGAGGTAAACAATTCAATTCTCTCATGTTGGCTCTCCAAGCAATAGTAGATAACTCTCACGGCGGCGAATCGCAATCTAGCTCTTCACTAAGACGAGAGCTAGGCAGTATCTGACTTCGCCAGGATCACTTGTTCGCCGTCCTGGACTTTTCTCAGACTCGCCACATCGCCGACTACTTTCGCGAAGACGTTTACCGGACTTGCTGCTCGAGGCTCGCCACGTTTACTGGCAGGGGTTTTCCCGAAGAATATGCACACAGCCTTCCCAGGCGGCCAGTAAGCAATTGTCCCAACTTCTACCTCTGCTCTCGCATGTTCCTCGCGGAGAGACACGGGACTAGAAAAATAGATTTCGTCACCCCACCTATTCGCTTCGCCTGTTATCGGCAAAGTTTTCCACACTTCGTCGGCAGTCTTAGGATTCTCTTCCGTAAGTACAGCATAAACAAGTGAGTTCGTACTGGAGATTCTCATCCGCCTTTCCAAAATGATCAATTCTCACCACATGTCGCTTTCGGCTTAAACGCATTGCTAACCCAGCTCTGTGTTTCGTGCTTTTCACAAGTCAAACTCGTTTCGGTGCCACGCCACGCGCGTCTGAATGCAGTGTAGGATATTGAGCATCGAAAGTCCGCGAGTTGTTTCATACGCTCTCACTCAATGCAGCGGTCCAAGTGGAACTACTCTTAACAGGATTTGAGGGGGGTGAGTTAACTGAGGTTGAGTGTTTGCGATAGGTTACGGTTCAAATTTGCTTGCCCGCACCACCATACCCCGCCCCCGCCGCCGCCTACTTACGGTTTACGGTGAGTAGATTGTTGTGTGGGGTGCGGCGTTGAGAGACGTTTGCATTTCAGCGGCGAATTATTGAAGAAACTGATGCTCAGCTTTTCACGGGAAAGTTCACGGCGTGAAATTATAATTAATAAGAATCAGGTGAGGTGAAATCTACAACAGAGGTAAAACCGTACAGTTACGGGGCATAGTATGTCAATACTACGCAACCTGACCTGATGTTGCCTCTTGCATGATATTCCGTGAAGTGGATTTGCAATACGTCGGTTGCAATTGCCGAAAGGGCCATTGCCAATATCAGCATCAACAAAACACTATTGTTGAATGCTAATGTAAAGGTTAGGGCGATTTTCCATGTCCAGAATTCCTGTGACTCAGCATAGTCTGTCAATACTATGCAACAACGCAAGGCTAACCAACAGATACAGCCTACAGCGAAAGCTACAGAGCAACTAGGATTTCAGTTTCCCATTATCCGTGATAGGTTAAACCTACCAACCCGAAAGCCGCACACCCTGCGTCCTTGTCTCATTCCAATTTAGGGGCCACAGTTCCAAGCTTTCAAAAGCTACTCCTAGGTTTAATGGCATTAACTAACATGATATCCATGAGGTAATAGCAATGAGACAACGAGGTACACCCAAAATAAAGTTGCAGACGAGGCTTTGGAAGGAGAAGCATCCTTACCAAAATTGGGCTAATACAACAACAAATAGTCACAGGGCAGATGGCATTGAGATGAGAATCACCCGTAAAGAGTTAGAAGAATTAGCACAAACAGAGGCTGCCAAGCATTGTGTCTACTGTGAGACCCCATTAAATTGGACTTATGGAACAAAAGGAGGGAGGCTTCAATTTAATAGCCCTACGGCTGACAGATTCAACAATGAGAAATTCCTTGACCGAGATAATATTAGAATAGTGTGTAATCGCTGTAATCGAGCAAAGGGAGAGCACACTTATGATGAGTTCATTGAATACTGTAAGAGGGTGGCACTACTATCTGAAATTCGGAAACCTACGAGCGCCTGAACCAACTGTGCATTGAGTTGTGTTTGTAGGGTCGCACCACTCACGAAGTTATCCTCTTGAGAAGCGCGTCGCTAAACGGAAGGCTCGCATACGGATTCATAAGGTATCTGCGAGCGTGATCTTTCCACATGATTACGGCGCCAAGCTTCGTGTGGATACTTGTGCCATCAGTGCGCTCCTGATAGAAGTATCCTTCTGGATTCCCTATTGTGCGTTCTCCCGTCTCGATATTCATAGTCTCTCGACCATCGATGAAAAAGTCTTCGAACTCATCAAATTCTACATCTGCGGCAGCGATTACTACGAGTATGTTCGGAAAGCCATCTGGAAGCTGATCATACTTCTCTTCCACAGCCGACGGCAGTCTATCCTTCAACGAAACTACTTCATCCCTCCCTGAGAGGGTCTGCTCTTGGAGCACGGGGTCAAGGTGCAGATTCTTGACCTCAATGCAAACTTGTTCGTCAATTAAGAAAATATCTGGAGTCCTATCTGACTTCCTTGCCTCAAGTTCGATATTGAATCCTTTTGTCAGGAGGACTGAGGCAACCTCAACTTGTGCTATGGTGTCAAGAAATTGATCCGGATTCTTCAGCATACGGACGACTTCGGGCTTGACAAGGCCTTTGCCGTCCAAGAGAGCGAGCGCCTTTTCCCATCTTTCTTTAAACCTCAACCGGTCACCTTGACTCCAGCGAATCCACAAGACATGGTCGGAATTCGCCTTAGCTTCGAGCCACGGCAAGCCGAAGTACTTGACTAAGGTAGGGTATTCCTTCGCTTGGTCCAAGCTTTTGTTCAAACCTCGTAGTTTCCATGTCATCGGTCCACTTCGCAGAAGAGTTCGTAAAGCATTTCCTGCATTGCGCTGAACGCCATTCTGAAACCCAACTTACGAATCAGTTAACTCTTCAACCAGAGTTTGATGGTTTCCTCTAGGGCCTTAATCACTGCGCCTTTCTGGCCGCTGAACTCTTCCACCGCTTTCAGCCTGAACTTCTTCTTCAAGTCTTTATCGATGGCTCCGTACACTACCAAGCCGTAACCCTCTAATCTTTTGAGTGTTCTGATCTTGGCAGGCGTTTACTCGTCGTACTCGTCATACGGATCGAATTATCTAGTAGATCTTGTCCGTGTGTTTGGTTATGGTGCCTCATCAGTGTCCTCAATGTGGAGCTTTCATAACGAAGAAAGAGAACTGGAACCTTGAGAAGTGTGTGTGCGCGCACCACTAGATCCACCCTCTCGCTAGCTAACTGTGGACATTGGAAAAATCGAGAGAACTCAAACACGCCTGCAACTAAGAAAGGAAGCGGACGAGTCCGATTAGAGCGCCAAGGCGCGTCGTTCCAATCTACTCGCCGTTCCGAAAGTTCCCAATGAAGTTCTTGCTTCCTTCGACCAGCTTCTCGCGAGCCTTTGAGTTTCCAAGTACGCCTGCGATGACAGCCCCGACTGCTAATGAGGCGAGAGCTAGGGCGAACTGTTTCTTGCTTTCTCCATTCATCTGATTCGACCTCCTGTAGATGTGTGCCACATATACACGTGACATCCATTTAAGTCGTTCCGACAGTTTTCGATATATCCATCCCCGAGGATATATCGAGAGCAACCTACTCAATTCTCAACCGCATCAGCCAAACAGGAGTACGAACAGCAAGCAAAAAGACAAACATTCTAGACTACAGCTGATTCTCCCTCTTTCCATCTGCCTCAGCTTTGTCTCCAGAGTTGGGGCAGGGGATTCTGACCCCAATTTACCGGTACACATAACCTCCGACTTTCCGGGCATCGACCGCAGCGTCACTAACAAAGACGTGGTCCGGGGAGTGGGACATCCGCCTGTCTGCAACAGAATTGTATCCCTATGCTACTAGTTCCGTGCTATTGCACGTCGGCCTATGGGCTCGTGGTGTTTCTTTTCTTGCGGAGATACCAGTCGAGGTCTCTTTCATATGTTGCGTCAGGAGCCGTTTCCGTCCATAGATCGGAGATCTTTGCGTCAAGTTGACGGTAATATTCTTCTCCAGCCCAAAGGAGTTGACGGATGTGTTCGAGATCGCAGGTAGGGTTCCAAGCCTCGTATGCTCGTAGAGTTTGATTGATTACCGAGCCACGTGCATTGTATCGATCTGACATCAACCTCTTCACCCCCGCCTCGCTCAACTGGCGGAGCCCATCTTCAAGCTGGATCTCAGTCACGTGGGGCAGCATTGGCGCGATGAACGCCCACGTCTGCAACCCTGCTTCATTCAGGCGCCTAATCGCCTCTATCCTATCTTTGACCGGGGATGAGTGGGGTTCGAAGATCCGTTGCGCTTCATTGCTGAACGTGGTTATCGTAAACCCCACGTCGACTCTGTCTCTGATATGTGCGAGCAGGTCAAGGTCACGTAGGACTAGAGCGTTCTTCGTCAGGATTGAGATCGTGAACTTGGGGTATTGGGAGATGAGTTGGATGGCGCCTCGGGTCAACTGGTATTTGGCTTCGACCTGCTGATATGGGTCACACACGCTGCTCAACCATACGCTTCCGCCAGAACGTTTTGGTAATTCCTTCGCTAACACGTCGAGCAGGTTCATCTTCACATCAACGAAGCTACCCCAAGGATCCTTCATGTGGCCTGAGAAGCGACGCATGAAGTTCGCATAACAGTAAACGCAGGCATGAAGGCAACCCGTGTAAGGGTTGACCGTGTAATCGTAACTTAATCCGCTCTTGGAGAGAGCTGTCTTGCATGTCTTCTCCGTGATCTTGGGTTGTGTGGCATACACTGGTCTTCACATCGCACTAATGCGAAACTACTTTGTATGTTGATCGAGAAGTGCCCTCAACCATTTGTCGAATATGCATTTGCCCATTTGCTGGTAGCCCTTTATGTTTAGGTGAAGTCCGTCGGCAGAGTAATCCTCTGAGAGCCTATTGGTCCGTGGGTCAGCAGTTGCCGTGAAAAGATCCACGAATGTTATGCTTCTCATCTCTGCTTCGGTGCGGATCATCTTGTTAAGGTGGAGTCTGGGAGGGATCAACTCGTCGAATCCAAGAATCGATGGCACTGAGCACGCCACAGCTCCTATGCCCTTGTTCAGAGCGGCATCGTACATGGTAGCCAAGTTGTGGGCGATCAATGCTGGATCGAAACCCCAACCTATGTCATTGGCTCCTCCAAGTATGATCACGTAATCCGCTTTCTCATCAACCACGTCCCTCGAGAACCTTTCAAGCATACCCGATGTCAGATCACCGTTAATTCCTCTATTCAGAACGTTGACCTTCACGTTCGACTGTAGACTGTGTAGATGTTCTTCGGCGAGGATCTCAAGATATTTCGGGTACGAGGTAGGTTGGCCAGAATCGGAGAGGTCGAACTCGCTTTCCCCAACCGTCAGACTGTCCCCGAGGGCCACGATCTTCATGGTTCCACCCCCTTCAAGCCTCAAGCTCATGAATCCTACAACTTCGAGATTGTTACTATTGCCATTCTTCCAGTCATAGGTTCGACGATTTTCAACATTCTTGATCCTGTTTGCCAAGGGCTTGAGTCGTTTCCTAGCAAGTTCGAGATTTGCAGAGGAATTGTAGAACACAAACAGGCCCACACACCACAAAAGCATTAAACTATCGGTTCAAATTTGCTTGCCCGCACTAGGTGACCCACACACACTAAACTAAACGTCAAACACTGATTCGGAGCAGGGTCGCAACTCTTTCTCTTTCCAGATTCTTCTCAAAACGGAATGAGTATCGTCTAATCACATCCAGACCAATCAAGTCTGGGATGAGTTCCAAGGCTCTTTCTCTCATCTTCATCTCGCGGGTTGTTTGCGGAGGCGGAGCTACACTAATCGTATCTTGAGTGAGGAAGTCGGATTCTCATCGGTCTATCGGTCTACGTACGTAGCTAGGTTTCATGGCCTAGTGTTCTCTTTGCTGATAATGCCCAATCCGGATCCGCGAGCAACGCCCTACCAACAGCAACTAGGTCTACCCTGCCCTGCCTGATCGCTTGATCAGCAAAAGCGGGGTCCGTGATTCCGCCGACGCCAATAACTGGCGCTTCCACCGCCTGTTTGATCTTCTCCGCCAAGGGCAAGAAGTATCCTTGCGCTATCATTCCCTCAGGTGCGTCTCCGATTAGGCCACCTGACACATCAACTATGTTGATTCCAGCCCGAACGAGTCTTTGGGCGAAAGTTTGCGACTCGCCGATTGTGACCCCGCGTCCCTCACCGTCAGATGCGCCCAGACGATAGAGTATAAGAAAATCTGATCCCACGGCCTTTCTAACCTCCGCGACGATTTCAAGTGGGAATCGGATTCTGCCCTCAAAGGAGCCGCCGTACCCATCAGTTCTCCTGTTAGTCAGGGGGGACGTGAATTGGTTCAACAAGTAGCCGTGGGCCCCGTGAACCTCAACAGCGTCGAACCCCGCCTTACGCGCTCGCCCAGCAGCCTCTCCAAAGAGACGGACGAGATGCTGTATCTCATGCTCTTCCAGTTCTCTTGGAACCTCATATGATTCACCTGCTGCTATTGCGGAGGGACCAATCGGTTGATTGCCGCAGATACTACTACGAGCCCTGCGGCCTGCATGAGTGATCTGGATACAAACGGGCGTTCCACTTGCATGAATCGATTTGACCAGACTCGCCAGGCCGTTGAGTAAAGTATCGTCATAGATCCCAAGTTGTCTGGAGGATAGCTTGCTATCCCTGGAGACATACGAATGCTCGACAATTACGAGTCCTACCCCCGGTGCACGTCGCGTGTAGTGCGCGATTAGTCGGTCCGTTACCCTCCCCTCCGTGTCCGCCAGGTCGTTGGCCATCGGAGGCATCACTATTCGGTTTTTTAGCGTCAGATTACCAATCACTAGAGGATCAAAGAGCTTTGCCACAAACAATTCACCGGTTCCTCATCTTCCTTGGATTTCAAGATTCGGTCGGCATGAGTCAAAAGTATTTCGCTTTGAAAATGCTTATGCCAAGTAAGATTGCGATGAACGTTCCTTTTGAAATGAGCGGGGACACTACTAATGCTGCCCTATGTTGCTCTAAAACGATTTCGTGGTCTAGCGGGTGATAGGTTACGTTTCAAATTCAGTTGCCCGCGCCAGTAGACAACCACCCTACCAGCAAGGACAAGAGGGAACAGAGTTCAAATTGCAGATTTCGTAAGCGACTGATTGGATTAGGTTTAGGACTGAGTGGCGACATGGTGCGAAGCATTTCTGGACTCGATAGGTTGCGCACGCTCGTTCACTCTTTTGGTCCTGCTTGGGTGGTTATGATTGCTGATGTGGATGCTGCAAGCATATTGACTGCGGCCGCGGATGGAGCCCTGTACGGGTATTCGCTTGTCTGGCTGAGAAGAAGGTTAAGAGCTGCTGCAGGAGCAAACGTAACGTCGTGCCAATTAGGTTCGTGACTTTGCAGCTTTTCTCCGCTTATGTTTCAGTGACGGTCGATGTAGACGTTTCACGTTTTCCCATTGGCCGTCAGTCATCGGTTTGAATGCCATTCCGCACTCCGGACATTTTCGAGTCTTCATCTTAGTCAAATGCTATCAGGAGAGTATGATTCATTTCGTGTAATAAGTTTAAGACTATATCTGCAACCGGCAAGAAACCAATGAATCTCGACTCAATCCATAAAGTGTTAGGGTGCTATCTGCAGGACTTAGTGTGTGTCTATAACTGGTCACGCGTATCCCCCTCAAATAATCCAAACGCCACAAACTTTTGGACAAGATTAAACAACCCAGTGTTCTTCCAATAGAATAGAAATCGTGTGTGTTCCAGTGTTCCCACCATAATGGGGGACCAAATCCATTTTGTGGAACTGTTGAAAAATACCAGCAAGATAGTGCTCGGTCATGACTTCAGACGCCCTGACACAATGTCGTCTACTACGCTCAACGCCCTAGCCGTTGACTCTACAACTATTCCTGAACGACCATAGAACGCTTTCAGCGCATTGGCGACATAGCCAAAGTCGCCACCTTCCCGTGGACGCTCATAAAGAGCTACAAGGGTACTTGGATCTTCTCTGACCATACCTAAGACTTCGACTCGTTTGCCAAGCTCTTTAGGCCATGGCGCTTCCAAAATGCAATTGCCTCTTGGCTCAATGAAAACAGCCGCCACTTTCATCGACCTTCCATTCTTGACAACAGAACCAGAGTTTCCCTGCACCACATCCGTGCTTTCCCTCGCATATTGCATGAGGGCTTGAAGCGTACCAAGATCTCGAAAGATTGAGCTAAACGTTCTATTGAGTTTCGTACTTGAAACTCGGTTAATGGCGTTCGAGATCCTCGCTTCGAGGACAGAAACAGGTGTCGTCGAGTATACTTGCAGGAGAAAGTTACCAGACCTCCTCCAATGGTACTGCGTGAAGGTGAAGTCATCGCTTGATTTCTTCCGTAGTTCTTCGAAGATCATTCTAGGAGTAACATTGTTCCTGCCGTAGTTACCCAGATCGACAACGAACGCGCAGTATCTTCCAGAAGACAGAAGGTTCAATGCCAGACCCAGATTACCACTCTGCTATAGACAATGTGCAGTCTGATAGCTCAGACAGGGCGGGGGATTCTGACCCCAATTTACCGGTACATATAGCCGGGTGACGAGTGAGGCGGTGGTATGCATACGCGACCAGTGTCGAATGGTGTCAGATTAACGATGCACGTGAAGACACTGAGAAACGAGACCAAATTGCTCTGCGAGCCGGATGGAACACTTACAATCCACGTCGCTGCGCCCCCAGTGAAAGGGAAAACCAATCACGAGATCGTAAGATGGCTGTCCAAGAGGCTCCGAACATCATCCTCGAATGTGCAGCTAGTTGCTGGTATCCATTCGAACGTGAAAGTCATCGAAATCACAGGAATAACGGAGGTTGAAATCGCCGCCGCATTAGGCATTAAGTGCAAATCGGATGCAAGGAAATGAAATCAGCTGCAAGTACGAGAGAAGAGAAGGAGCAGGGACTCTGACCCCAATTTACCGAGAAATATAAGCCAGCAGTGCACAGAACAACGTCAGTTCAAATTCGGCTGCCCGCACCATTAGAGAGAGCCTGACGTCGTCGCTACTGTTTTCGTTTGAAGGGCCAGCATTTTCTTGAGTGCAAGTAATAGAGTTCCAGAATACCAACTAGGTTCACGAAGACGAATACTATGAACCATGCTTTTTCACCGTTCCTCGCCGAAAACCAAAGACCGATGATCTTCCAAAAATAACTCCATATGGCTACCGGAACGAGTAAGATAAGCAAGAGAGAGATATTGATGGGAAGCAAAGTTCTCTTCGCGTCTCATCGTTGAGAATCGTGTCGGCGCCTTTTAAGATGTAATCATCGGAATTCATGTGTGTGGTATCAATGGTGCGAACGTCTGAATTTGAACCGTCATTTTTGTGTGTCTTGTGTAGCTGGTACGAGCACTGGAACTGACCCGCAGTCTCAACGGTTCTTCTGTATGTCGTTCCAGTGGGGGCATACGTTACGCGCACGCACGAAAAGCAAACACGGGGTTGCTTACGTCCATGCTGGCGAGCTAGTTACAGACTGGTGAATGCACCCTCCAAATCCTTCCAAGGCAGCGCGAGATTCAGCGCGTCTTTGATGCTTTCTATTGCTGTGACTGGAACTCTCCCTTTCGCATGACGTAGAACAACTCTCTTGCCCAGGACCTCTTTCGCCGCTTTTTTCTTAAAATCGACGATGATGTTCGTCACTTTCATCTCTGAAGGATCGAATTCGATATCCTTCACCTTACCAAGACTCACCATATCCTTACTGTATACAAGAAAGCCCCTGATGTCGCCAGCGAGCATTAACAAGACCTACGCTCCCTGTCTTGATGTGGCCCTAAAAAGAGCATTCGTTCTTCGTGCATGTGCATATCCTAGAGAGACGCTACGGTGTGTCCTTGGCTCACGGATCAAATAGAACTGAAATACGGATTTTAGTAGCCCAATGCAGTCAACGGTGTCTGATTTCTTCACTCATTTGTTTTCTTTCCAGCGTTCCTTCAATTCCTTATACGAGATGCCTGCGGGATCGGTGAGGTATTTTCCCACGGCTTGGCAATAGATTCGTTCATCCTCAATCATGTGCTGGTGGGGGTCCTTGTATTCGGCGCAGGTTTCTACTTGCTTGTAAACTCTCAAGGATTGTTTTCGCCCAGTTTAATGGTTATGGGTTTAATGTTAAACATTTTCATGGTTTCTCCACTCTCCGTTCCACCCTGACGCTGAGGTGGCCCAGATTGTTGGCTGCGAGTGGCGGCAAGAGGTGTGACAACAGTTGCTCTGCGCTGAGTCTGTGGACTATACCGGTTGGACCGGTTTGTGTCCAGCCGTTGTCCTCTTTGAGGTAGCTCCATGTCCGGCCACGTTTGGTTGTGATGTAAACCACGCACTCAGTGTTCTTCAAAGTTTCTCTAATCTCCTATCACATTCAATGAGGTCACAATCAGTATAATCTAAGCCGCATAGCTGGCAATAATCGTCTTTAATGTAACGTAAGTCGTTTCCGTATGTTGGAATCTTATCAAGATTATTCTATTCTATCAAGATTCTATCCTTGACAGGGAGGACAGACTACGCCGAGTTGCCGAGTGACTCGGACGAAAATTAGCGCTTTCTTGACTCCAGCAAGAGCGGAAAGATGAGGCTATTCACTCATCCCAAGACAAAGAATACTTTCTCACAGCAGAGTCTCAGAACCTAACCTGCCTCACCCCATTAATCCAGCAGGCAACAATTCACGGGTTCCCATGAACTGCCCCAACTGTAATTGCATGCTTGAACTCAATTCGCTAGAATACCGCTGGCGTGGCAACGTAATGGAAGCCAAATCAACCTTCTCATGCCCCTACTGCCATCAAGCGTGGGTTAAGGCGGGAAAGGAGTTAGTTAGGCCGATTCCGTTAACAGAGGTCGAACCTTGAATAGTGAGTAGGATTTGCACTGAAGGCGCGCGCTCTGCAAAGAACGTATGAAGAAGACCAAGATCAATATGAACTGCGAGTTCTGCCAGAATCGCGGTGGCGAATGGATTCAAACCACGGTACTTCGCAAACGCACATTCATCTTCAAACCGTGGTCACACTGCGTTCGCATAGTTTCCCCCAGAACCATGCCCAGCAAAAGGAGAATGAAAGAAATTGAGCTTGTTGCCTTTCTGAGGTTATACAAGTAACCGTGGAAACCTGAACATCATTTGAGCCGAGTAATTCAAGCCTGAGTGTTTGAACTCCTGGGACGACGGACGGGAGAAGAGCAGAAAAGCTGCCTTTCTCGCCTTAATAGAGGGAAATGTACGGCCGTTATCTTTGAAATTTACTCAGCATGGTTTCTCCCACAACCCTGCGTCAGGGGGAACAGCTGCCTTGGGGACTCCGTTGAACACTTCAGTCTGACACAGGAAAAAAACCCCTATTTTTCTTACAGGGGTGAAAAGACCCTGAGAATTTGGAAAATCAACGGGACCGTGACTCATATCGGAACTGGCACATTAGCAATATTCTTCCTACTAGGAATGATCTTGCTCTACTTCCTGTCTCAAAGCACATTCTACACGGTCCTCGAAATCATCCGCAAGCTGGTACAAGCGGCATTAGGCGCTTGACTTCGCTATCTATCTGAAGAGGAGAGGTGGCAACCCTTCCTCTCACCTTTTTTCTTGAGCTGTTGTTCGTCAACCCAGTGACGAATCAAAAGTGTGGAACATCGGAAAAATGCAGGCTCATGGCGAAAATAGTTTGGGGCATTCCCGCACCTGAAGTCGATTCGTGCGCTTGTTCCAGCATTGTGAAGCCGTTGGGCGTGTCACCGCCCTGCCACTCTCAATGGCTGACGGGTCTTCAGAGGTCTCATTTTATTTGCGCATTAATTCCGCTATGATCGCTGCAATCCATATTAGAATGCCCGCACCGGCGAAATATTTGGCGAAGGCATCATTCCATGTCCCAAGCCAAACAGAGGCAACTACGATTACGATGATTATGAGCGTGGCGATGACGGCAGCGACGATAGGGCGAGTTGGCATGCTGCGTCAAATCATGCTGGATATTTAATTTCCTACTGAAGAGGAGATCTCTTGATAAGTCCCCAAGGTTCGCTGCCGCCTAAGCTGCGCATTTCGATTTCTTGCTAGACTAAGGATTGAAGATACTGCAGATTATCGAGGTAGCTCTGGTCAACATACTTTTGAATAAATTCCGCCAGCTGATCGTCACTCAAGTTTTGCGTGAGCCATCATTTCATTTGGGGTTAGGCCTACTAGATTGCTTGCCTTCCCAAGACGGCGAACGGATACTTCCGCGGTTATTGGGCTACCGCGTTCTAGGTTGCGAACCCAGCGGGCTACGTCTTCATCCTCTAATAGCGCTCGATATTTGTAGCAAATCAGGCGCAAAATTGTAATCTTTTCATCTTGGGTCGCCATTGAGGGTGAGGATAAATGGAGCGTTCGTTTGGGAAGCAATCAGTAATACCGGATCGCAAGGCACGGACTTGCTTCATTGCCGCCCCGAGCAAAACAAATCTCGAGGGCATTAAGAAGCTCCTTCGTCAGAAGGGACTGCGGCCAATTGTCGCCTCAGATCTCTCTGAGATAGGTGCTCCGCTTCTTGAGCACATAAAAACCGCAATCTCGCGGGCGGACCTAATTCTGAGTGTGCTTGATCCGAAGCAAGCCAACGAAGAGGTGTATTTTGAAATTGGGTTCGCCACAGCTCTCGGGAAAAAAATTCTACTCTTGGCCCCACCCGAAATCTGGCTTCTCAGCGACATCATGAGCTTGCCGTGTATTCGCAGCGAGCCAGAGAATCTAGAAGCCATAAGCTTTGCGCTCGATCAGGCAATAGCGGTTACCAAATCGGCGAGGCCAAAGCGCAGAAGGATTGTTGAGAAAACGCGTGCGATTGGTCGTCTGTCTCAGAATCTGATTGAACGGCTCGAAAATCTCGGAGGTCAAGCGACACATACCGAAATTCAAGAAATAATCGGATCTGCATTGAGAGCGAGCGGCGTCAATGTAGTTGCTCAGTCTCAGTCACACGACAGGGGTGTGGATATTGCCATTTGGGCAGATGAGTTAGAACCGTGGGTCGGAAATCCATTTGCGATAGAGATTAAGAAAGGTTTACGCAGTCTCAACGAAATGGAGACCGTTGCCAGTCAACTTTCCGTTTATCTAAAGGAAACTGACTCGCGCTGGGCTTTGGTGCTCTATTTCGATGGACCACCAGTTCTATCCGTTGAATTGCCAAGCGACTCGAGAGTCCTTTTCATGGAGGTCAGAAGGCTGCTCGATAGACTTCGAACGGAAAGTTTCGTCGAAATTGTGCGCGAGCTACGAAATGAGCGTGTTCACGGGAAAGGCCATTGACTGTGCACCTTTCCGGAAGAACAATTCAGCGCTTCATAAGCTCTGGTAATACTGCTCAGAACATGACGGATCGGGGACGTGCCCTAGAGAATCTAGTCTGCTACGTCTTCGGCAGAATTCCAGGTGTCTCGGTGACCAGACGGAATACACAGAACGTCTTTCGGACAGAGGAAATTGATGTTGCATTTTGGAATGAGCGCTACGATAACGGGCTGCATTTTCTTCCAAATATGATCCTTGTTGAATGCAAGAATTGGTCTAGGGCTGTAACGAGCGCGGAGGTGAGCTACTTCGACTCCATCATCCGCCGCCGAGGGCTTAGTTTCGGCGTACTAGTTGCAGCAAATGGCATTACAGGCGACCATATTGACCAAACAGAGGCACAACGCATCTTGGCTGCAGCGCTTGCTGAGCGACGGCGTATAGTCGTCGTGACACTTCCTGAAATTCAGACGTTCAGGAATACCAATCAGGTTGTCAAGCTTTTCAAGGAGAAGTTGTGTGATCTAGCCGTTTACGGCGGCCTTCCTTTGTAGGAGAGAAATTCCGCGAATTTTGTTGGTAGCCCGGGGGGGTCTAGTGGTGCGCACACACACTAAGGCCGGCCCACGCAGAACTCGATACCCATAGCTTTACCCGAACCCTCTGGTTCAGGCCGTGTGGCAGCTTGGCTACTTCCTAATCTCGGCAAGGGCTGGTTCCAAAGAGGTCTTTGCTTGAACGTAGACTCTAGCTGATCCTTCTCCGATATACTTCCGGACATTCTGAAATTCATTTGTACTGGAACGCAACTCGTGAAACCTGCTGAGTGAATGCAACGCTCGGTACTTCTTTTGGTCACTATTGGCTTCGTCGCTATTCGCGAGCATCTTACCTAGATAGTTTCGATCTTCATCGTTCATGTCTCCCAAGATATTCTCGAAAAACGTCGAGTGAATGGGTTTGACTTTCAGGTTCCTTCGATCGAAGAAGCGAATCTTGTCGATTCTAGGCAATTCTTCTTGAGCTGCCGCATATTGCGTGCCTGCAGCATCTGGAGGGTGTTCGAAATCCTGTTCGGGCTGGAACTGCGAAGGAGCTTCCACAGCGTATATGTCAGTTCCAAAAAAAGGGAGGTAGTGTGGAGTGGCCAAGTCATCATATCTCAGGTCATACCTATCCACATGAGCGCACAGGAAAGCGACATCTCGGTCGGAGTATGTTCTGCTCAGGAAATCATAGTTGACAGGGGCCAGAGAAAATCTTCTGTAGATCAGTCCAATAAGCTGTGATTGAAGATCTTCGGTCAAAAGCGAGATCAGATTCTGGAACTCTGGATATCTCAAATCTACAAAAAAGACTGGCGCCAGATCCATGCTTGTCACGCTCCTGTGAAGATCCACAACGACTGATTTCAACGTGTCAAAGGGTAGTTCCAAGAATGGTATCGTGATAGGGTTCATTCCTGCTTCGGATTGGAGTCTGACTATGAACCTGAGAAATCTGTCCCGCAATCCGGCGTCATTCTGAAGCACCTCCATCGCAGGCAGCCGCATATCTTCAGGGTTGCTCGTGGTTGTCGGCTGAATCAGCGAAAGTTTCAGGAGAGAATATTGAGCAACGTGGTTGTACATTTCGATTTTCCTAAGCAACGGTTCGAAAAACTGGTTCTTGTTGACGAAATCGCCTAGTTGACTGGAGTTCATTTTTCGAACGTTTATGGCAACAGGGCTCTCAATCGTGGCTTTGGCGGTAATTTGCATGCGTGAACGATATTCGTAAAATGTTGCTGCTCGCGCCGGCGTCTCGAAGGAGCCGGCAGGAGTTGTAATCTTTAGCGTCCTGCTGGGATATCGGTACGGGAGATTGGAATCTATGGACTGGACAGAGGCCGCAAAATCGGTCAACCTTTCCCTTTCCCCCACAATATTGGGGCGTATCTATTCTTCAGAACCGAGAGGTCTCTATAGTCTTTGTATTCGCGATATACATACCGAAGCAGACCTTCGCGTCCCCACTGATCCCACCCTTTCCTACTCTCTTTGATTTTCTGTTGCATTGCCGTTGGGAGATTTTGGAATATTTCTGCTGCATATTTCACACCTTTCTCGGATATGCAAAAGCTTTCAGTTTTGGTGTTCTTCTTACCCTTCCTAATGATGAAGCCCGCATATTCCAGGTTAGAGACTGTGTTAGCAACGAAGTAGCTGTACATTCCGAATCGTTGTGGGACATACTTGGGGGGTTGAACCCGATTTTCACCTATTACTTCGTTAATCAGAAGGAAGACCTCCTTCATTAGTGAGATGCGCCCGTAGATTGCCTTGTCCTGTTGTGCGTATAGCAGCAGCAAAATTACATCAGCTACTGTGAATTCGGGACGTTCTGCAGTCTTGAATACTTCCTTAGCTCTCTCATAGCGATAAATCATTGTCTTGTCAGGAAGCTCTATTTCGGCATCGGAAACCGTCATTACTACAACCTCTGGACGGACTCTCCAATTAGCTGTTGATTCATCCTATCGTAATAGCAATCGACGTATGCTCTAATGCCAAACCTCTCGATAAAGATGTGAAATCTATAATCTGGTAGCTTCGCGACTCCCGTGACTGACCCGAACAAGTCATCAAGATCGACTTCGGCCAAGGTATAAAGCGATTTGAGTGATGCAAGGACCGATTCCGACAAGTAGAACCTCCGTTGCATCCACGAGTAGTCAGTGATATGTTGCCAATCATATTCTCTTTCACACACCGAACAGACAACATGCCACGTCTGCCTTGTTCTCGTTCTCGAATGTTCTGCATGAAATATATGTAGGTTTACTCCTAGGGTTCTTGTCGTTTCTATGGTTTCTGTAGGGTTGGATGCTAGACAGTATGGGCAGATAATCTCTTGCTGAGATGCCGTGCAATCGCACCTCTGAACCCTGTCGGTTTATTGTCAGGAAGGGACCCTCAGACCTCATTCGCATATCCATCATGCGTCTTTGAGACCCACGAAGGGCAGCATGCGTTAGTCCCTCCGAGCTTAAATGCCCTTCCAAAGGCCCAAATTCGGCTGGAGAGATGTCTCCCGGACTCGTCTATAAGACGAACGCCACGTCGGATATCATTATTTTACAGGAAATTGATAAGAATATATCAACTGCGTCCTAGGGTTCAATCAACGAACATTCGAGGATTATCTGGTTTTGACGAATCTTAGAGACCATTTTTCGGTTTTTGCCGGACCCTAGTTGGAACCGTTGATGTGGCGGGTCCGGAGGGATTTGAACCCTGTCGGCCATTTATTGGCTCTCGACCGTCGGGTTTCCCTCAAGCTGTTAAGAGCTTCGGCCTAGCCACAATGTGCTTGTCCGCCGCTCTACCTGGCTGAGCTACGGACCCACCGAAGGCCCCTGAAAGTTTCCTCACGCATTAAAGCCTTGTTCGCCTAATGGCTAACTGAGAGTGGTTTGTGTTGGCGGAGCTAGTCTTCATCGGTTTAGGGCTACACAACGAATATGGCTTGTCGCTTCGGGGCCAAGCGGAGGCGAAATCATGCGCTCACCTCTTCGCGGAATTCTACACTAGCGTAATGCCGGGCCTAAACCTTGAGAACTTGGAGAAGGCTGTTGGCAAGCCGGTGCAGGTTCTCTCGCGTTCTGATGTCGAAGAAAAGGCTGAGCAGGTGATATTGTCCAAGGCGAAGGCTGGTAAGGTCGGGTTTCTAGTTTCAGGGGATCCTATGGTTGCCACAACGCATGTTGACCTGCGCCTTCGCGCGCACAAGGCAGGGATCCGAACCAGCATAATCCACGCAGCGTCCGTTGGGTCCGCCGCCGCGGGCGTAACAGGGCTCCAGTCATACAAGTTCGGCAGAACTGTAACAATCCCCGCTTCTTGGCAGGAGGAATTCCCAGAAAGCCCTTACCTAGCCATAAAAGGCAACTTATCTTCGGGCCTCCATTCGCTCGTGCTCTTGGAAGCGGATGTTGAAAACACGCGCCACATAACCATACCCGAAGGCCTGAAACAACTGCTCGGCGTCTCCAAGCGGAGGTCAGAAACCGCAATAGTACCCGAAACGCTGGCAGTGGGAATATCCCACCTCGAAGCACCAGACATGAAGATCAAAGCTGGCACTGTCTCAGAACTAGTGCAAATTGACTTCGGGGAACCGCCCTACGCCGTGATTTTCCCAGGTCAACTCCACTTTGTTGAAGCGGAAGCCCTAGAACTGTTCTGCGGCGCACGGAAAGAACTGGTGACAGGAAAAATATGAACAACCTCAGCGAAGACCCATCAGAACGCGCAAGCAAATACATCGCCACCTTAGAGAAAGCCCTTCAACAACAAACCCCACTGAAAGAAGGCAGAATGGTGGAAGCCGCGAACATTGCAAAGGTTTCAGACGCCATACATCGCTATTTGCAGGACGCACGGTTCTACCTCGACAACGGTAAGCCCACAACATCCCTCGCGTCAATCGCATATGCTGAAGGTCTACTTGACGCGCTGAAATTCCTAACCCTCACCAGAGCCCTCGAGTCAGAAACCCAATAAGCCCATTAGTGGAGGTTCTGTCTTCCTCGTGAGGATACGCTCGGCGGCTGTGGAGTGATGAGCTCAGAGAATCTAAAGCCGTTCATCAAAACGGCCTATCTCTTGCAGCTCCGGCATGGGCCCTTCACCCAAAAGGAATTTGAATTGTCGTCTGGTACATCTGAGCTTCAACATCTCCTCAACCTGGGGTTTTTGGAGAAACATGAGGGCGGCGAACTCCGCTACTCGTTGACGGAGAAGGGCCGAAGCCAAATCAAAGTTGTTCTGGCAGGTGGTGTTTACGATGTTCTTCACCTAGGCCACTTAGAGGCACTTAACGAAGCGAAGTCACTGGGCAGCCTGTTGGTCGCCGTTGTTGCGACGGACGTTACCGTTGAGATGTTGAAAGGCCGCAAACCCTTGTTCCCAGAAGAGGATAGGCAGGCGCTTGTCGAAGGCCTAAAACCCGTTGATAAAGCGATCATAGGCTATGAGGACGTAGGGTTTGGGTTTGAGCAAGTCTTGATGGAGGTCATGCCAAACATAGTGGCCTTCGGATATGACCAAGAAAACCTTGAGAAGACAGTACGCGAAATCATTGAACGGCGCAACTTGAAGATTCAGATGGTGAAACTCTCAAAATTCGACCATGAGAAATATGCGAGTTCCTCATCGGTCCGGCAGAAGCTCTCCGAGGAACTCCGCTAGCCGCCGAGCTGGCTTCGATCGACGCTGACCTAACCTTCGATCTAACACTCCTGAACCCGTTTTGGGTGTACCCCACCTATTCATTGAATGTGTATCCTGGCCAATACATTCGTGCACGAATAGGTTCATGGTCCCCGATGGGGTGTGTTGAGTTCAGGTGAGTTCAGGTAGAAGGTTTGTGGGGAACAGAGGTAAACGCCCTAACTTTAACCGTGTTCCCGTCTTCTGCACGCAATGCCTTTCGCAAGTGTTCGGATGAGATGAGTTCAACCACATCGCCTGAATAATGGGTCCTCACGGGGAAGATTAGCGCGCCATCTATTTTGTCGGCGATTTTTCCATGGAAACATTTTGCTGGTCCGAAGCTTCGGTTCCCGTCCGTGAAGCCTTCAATGAGTATGAACGGTGAAGCCTCAAGCATACGTACCTCATCTTGGTCCTCTTTCCGCACTCGAAGGTTTAGCGTTCCGGGGTATGGTTCGAACCCAAGCTTCTCAGTGAACTGTTTCCGGTAACCTTCCTGATTCATGTAGTACGCCCCCTCACCCAGCCCCGAAAAAACGGTCCCTTCGAATACGGTTTCAGTTTTCTTCATCTCGAAAGCCCGCTTCAAGGTCAGGAACATGTTGTCAAGGTGTTTGACGCCGCCAGGGGTAATCTTGATCGATTCCCGCCTGCCCAACCGGACGCGATGAATCAAACCCATCTTTTCAAGCTCAATTAAATGTCGGGAGGCGGTTTGCTGGGACGCGCCGAGAAGCTTCGCCAGTTCGGTTGTGGTGAATATTACTTCGTCTGGGTATGCGCCGACCTCGATGAGTTTGTAGAGTGTGATCAGGAGGCTGGGTTTGATTTCTTGAGTTGCCATTTGTGTTTCGTTACCTCCTCGTGTGCGAAGATGATTGGTGCGGGCCCTCGTGGGGTGAGGCAGTGTCTAACAATTTCCACAGCGTCCTTTAAGGATACTTTGTGCCCGACACTCACATAGACGGGTTTGCCACTCTGCGGCAGTGGGACGAGTTCTGCAATCGGGTGCCCGTCACCATCAACTACCTGTTCTCTCCGAACCCAACCATACAGCAAGCTCTTCGCCACGCCAATCGTGGGGCGGTCCAAAGCTAGGCCGACAAAGCAGGCTAAACCGAATTTTCGGGGGTGAGCTAACCCATGTGCATCGACTAGACAAACACATGACTTAGCTCTCAACGCGCGAATAGCTCGCACGACCGCTGGCCCTTCTCTAAATGCCAGCAAGCCCGGAATGTAGGGGAATCTAGTCCGCTCGTTGAACGTCTTAATTTTGAGAAGCTCGAGGCTATCGTAGTCAACAAGCGTAGCCGCCGCAACAGTCGCCCCACGAGAGTAGGCGGCATCACAACCCACTAGGCGAGTAACCTTGTCCGGGAGGCAGCTGGTCTCACTGACGAGTGGCGCGAGCTTCTTTTGGAGAGCAATGGCAGCGCGAGGCGTGATTCTGCTCGGAATCCTGATCGGCATTTCAACCGCGCTTGGCGACAAGTTTGCGCTCTACGCTGCGAAGCGCCCTTTCCAAGGAGACCCGTCGCAGGTCGGTTGCGACATCGCCGCGAGTAGCCTCGAGTATTCGTCGGTCGGCGTCGAGCTTTCTTCGAAAGTTCGGAAGGATAGATGTTCTGTCGAGGGACATGAGCTCTTCGTATAGACCCTCCATTTTCGTTAGTAGGTTCTGCGCCAGGTCTGCGTCCCCATGCCTCAGCGCGTCTAGAATCATTCGGCGTATCTCGCCGATGAAGTCTAACATGCCGAGGAGGTAGGCTGTGCTACTAGTGCCAACTTCGTGCAAGGAGGCTATGGTGCCGTTCTTTTTCAAGTGGAAAAGAAGCTTGGCTTCCGTATACTCCTGAAAAGCCACGAGGACTTGCCCGAATTGCGGCAGCTCAGCGTGGGCTGTGAGGAGGTTTTGGAGTTCGTCGAGTGCGCGTTTTGCTTCATTGAGGGTTTTGGTCGCTTCGCCGAGTTTTCCACGGTGAACTTGTATTATCGCCCAACTGCATAGCCTGGTCGCGTTTCGGGTTAATGACTGAAGCTTCTCCCTTGCCTTATCGTAGGAGAGTAACTCGGCTTGAATTTTTTCGGTGTCGCTCTTCGAGAGCATAAAGCTCGCTGGCCGTCTGCAAGAGTCTTGCCGTGAACTGCGGATCCGGGGTGGTTACTTGGCGGGTAGTTCTTGTTCTTCACGGATGCCGTTGCTGGTTATGATGAGCATGTCGAGGCCTTCGCCGCTGCCTATGTCCCGAGCCGACGCCGCCTTCACAGCCTTCCGTGCAAGACCCTTTCCGTCCTCAATGGACATGCCCTCTTTGAATTCGGTTTCCAGTAGGCCCATGGCGATTTCCGATCCGGAGCCCACCGCCGTATACTTATCCTCAATTACTGAACCCAGTGGGTCGAGGACAAACAACCTAGCACCGCCTTCGTCGACTCCCCCGACGATCGTTTGCGCTAGGTATGGGAAGTAGCGTCGCTCGAAGAGCATGCTACCCATCAGCTTAGCGGCCGTGTGGACCATGACGCTTTGCTCACGCTCGTAAGAGTAGAGGTTGAGGTAGGCGCCCACCTCGCGGGTTAGAATTTGCATGTCGGCAACTATACCTGCGCACGCGGCGCCAATCTTGTCAGCGATCTTGAAGACTTTCTTCCCGCTCTTACTCATGACGAAGTATCCGTATGTGACGCGCCGTTCGGCCGCTAATATTACGCCGTCTTTGCAGACGATGCCGACGGTTGTCGCGCCTGGCAAGTAGTATTCACTCAACTAGAACACCGATTCGGGAAACCCCCCGCAAGCGGACTAATAAGGTATTGCAACTCTGAAACCTAGTCACACTCAAAGATTGACGTAAACAGCATCCACGCCCTACCAGAAATCAAGCACCAAACCGATGTTTAGTAGTAGATTCTACAGAACAGGCAGAACCATCTACCGTTTGACCACTGAGTGCAGCCGCCGCACCGGGAACACTTCGGACAATTGCGACGGGGAGGTTCAGGATACAACGCAATCTCCGTCTAAGGTGGGCCGGTTGAAGAAAAGCTTGCGGTAAGTATTTGTTCATTTGTTGTATTTCGAAGAGCGTTACATCCGAAGGGTTACAGGCAATTCATGGACTTTACTGATTCTTTCATTGTCGGAGATATTCGCAGAACATACTTGTTACACTGCCCCGACAATACTCAGCCTCACAGTCTGCTTCTTGCATTTCACGGGGGAGGAGGAAGAGCAAGAGGCATGCCCATCTTGACACATTTCAACCCAATCGCCGACCGGCAAGGATTTGTGGTCGCATACCCTGATGGTCATGGTAGGCATTGGACCGACACGCCCGACACAGGCCCTAAGGGCGTCGACGACCTCGCCTTCGTCTCGGCAATCATCGAACGACTAACGAATACCAATCGGATAGATCCGAGTAAGGTTTACGCGGCTGGCATTTCGAACGGCGGCTTCTTCTCGCAACGGCTGGCAATCGAATTCCCAGAGAGGATAAGTGCAATCGCCATAGTTGCCGCCACAATGCAAGCGTCGCTATCGGAAACTCGCGCGATAAGCAAACCTGTCTCGGTAATGATGATTCATGGGACAAATGACCCGCTCGTGCCATTTGAGGGAGGGCGTGTCAGGGCGGGTGCTAGGAGGGAAATATTGTCGGCCCATGACTCGGCATTTAAGTGGGCCCAGTTGAATGGTTGCGTCCTCACTCCAACTATCCAACAGTTACCAATTCGAGTTGAGGACTCAACCCGTGTTCACGTTGAGAATTTCACCCAGTGCCCGGGCGATACGGAGGTGATCATGTACGTTATCGAGGGTGGTGGCCATACGTGGCCTGGAGGCTGGCAATACTTGTCAGAAAGAATAATCGGTAAAACGAGCCGGAACATTGACGCCAGCGAAGAGATAGCCGCATTCTTCAGACGCCACTAAGCTCTCGCGATGCGAAAACTATTGGGTTATCATGAGGTCCGAAGAGGAACTTTTCGGGACCCGGTTTGGAGGAACCTCAAGAAGTATCTTGCCGGGAAAAAGAGGCGCTTTATTTTTCGAGGAGGCTTGAGAAGAAGTCGTGGTGTTCTTCTTCGTCTTCTTCTATCTCTTCAAAGATTTCCTTTGTGGCCACATCGCCCTCCTTTTGTGCCAGCTCCATGATTTCCTTGTACAGGGCAATTGTTTCTAGTTCTGCTTTGACGTCGGATTGAAGCATTTCTTCGAGGGTGTTTCCAACGAAAATAGGTGCGGGTAGTATTGTTGGCTTTGCTCCCAAGTACCAGAGCCTCTCCGCAATCTTCTCGGCATGTTTCATTTCTCCGATCGCGGTTTCCTCGAATCCCTTGCTGACCGCGTAGTGCTCAACTCCTTTCCACTGTATATGCTGCCACATGTACTGAATTATGGCTTGAAGCTCCCCAGCAATTGCTTTGTTCAACATGTCAAGAAGTTTCTGGCTAGCCAATGCTCTCTAAACCCAACAACCCCTGCGCCAGTCAGGGCTTTAAGGTGACTCGACAGCAACCAATTTCGAGACCAATATCTACAACACCTAAGCTAGCCACATAGGCAAAGCTGAAGATGGCGTATGGTTCACCCCCTCAGGAATATTCTCAACAGGCTTCGCTGGGACGAAAAAGAGAACCCTGAGGATTACGTAATCACATACCACCACCGAGGCGCGCCAGGCGACGCGAAACAGATTAACGCATCCAAGATTCGAACGCTC
>Ga0116120_1000485_pt1 | contig 33851 bp, 24 predicted proteins | sample June2015DPH_11_1_3_FD_89724 | JGI IMG/M metagenome (GOLD analysis project Ga0116120, IMG submission 89724) | Peatland microbial communities from SPRUCE experiment site at the Marcell Experimental Forest, Minnesota, USA - June2015DPH_11_150 | ecosystem: Environmental > Terrestrial > Soil >... | reverse complement strand
CGAGTTCGCGGTAAACGACGGCGGCGCCGCACCGGAGCAAATCCACCGCTGCCAGGAAGGGATTGTACGGCAGACGTGGCGCGCGTTTCCGGCGTGCGACATCTGTTTCGTCTATACGCTGGCTGGCAACATGCTCGAATCGCTCCAGCGCGGCGAACTCCCGCGGTCCGCCGCGGCGATGGAACAGGTCGCGGCGCATTACGGGATTCCCTCGATCAATTTCGGCCTCGAGGTCGCACGGCTCGAAAAAGAAGGCAAACTCGTTTTCAAAGGGACGCTGCCCACGAACGATACCGAACGGGCTGCGCTCGGCGGCAAGATCGTGTTCTCGCCCGATGCGGTGCATCCGTTTCCGGAGACCGGTCACGAACTCTATCTGCAGGCGGTGGTCCGTGCTTTCACCCAGATGCGCGCCAGCCCTGGCCTGCCAACCCTGCACCCGTTGCCCGCGCCCTTCCGCGCCGACAACTGGGAGCAGGCAAAACTCATTCCGCTCACGGCGGAGCTGACCGGGCCGGGCTGGATGCGGTTCGATCCCGCCACCAACCACCTCGCGCGGGATTTCAGCCAAAGGCTGCCGGCGCTGTGGTGCGCGGAGAAACCCGGCGACACGCTGACGTTCCGCTTCCGCGGCACCGCGGCGCAGGTCTATGACCTGCTGGGCCCCGACTGTGGCCAGGTCCGGGTCACCCTTGATGGCAAGGACACCGGCCTCCGTCCACGCTTCGACGCCTTTTGCACGTATCACCGGCTCGGCATGACATGGATCGGCTCGACCCTGTCGAACACGGTTCACACGGTGAGCGTCACGGTCGCGCCCGACCCGCTGGACAAGATGGCGATTCTGGCGCAGCGACAGGAGCGGATGGACCGGCCGGAGCGGTTCGCGGGCAACCGCTGGTATGCGGGAGCGCTCTTGCTGGTGGGCGACCTCGAGCCTTAACCGAGTGCAAAGAGCTTTCCTTCGCCCGGCCCCAAGGGCACCCTGTGGGCAAGCCATGAAACGAACCGAACGCATTTTCGCCACGGGCGTCCTGTTGCTGACCGGCCTCCTTGCGGGTTGTGCGCACCAGGCCGCCAGCTCCACCGCGACGTACAAACCACGCGTCTTCCCCGAACCGGCGGGGCTGGCCACGCAGCCGGGGCTCCCCGACCCGCTGGTCATGTCCAATGGCCAGCGCGTCCACAACGCGAATCAATGGTTCACCCAGCGGCGACCCGAACTGCTCGCCCTGTTCCAGCATTACATGTATGGCCCGCTGCCACCCAGGCCGGCCGCCATCCGTGCCCAGGTCATGGCCACTTACCCGGATTTCCTCGGCGGCAAAGCCACGTTGAAACTCGTGTCGCTCCAGGCCGGAGCCGCAGGCGCGCCGCACATTGACCTGATGCTGGTGGTGCCCAACGGCCGTCGCGCGCCGGCGCCGGTCTTCCTCGCGCTGAATTTCTGCGGCAACCAGGCGCTGACCGCCGACCCGCGCGTCCCGTTGGCCCGTGGCTGGGTTTACAGCGACTGTAAGGGCTGCTCGAACAACCTGGTCACCGAGGCTGCGCGCGGAGCCGAAACCGGCGACTGGCCATCGCACACCTGGCCGCTCGAGGAGATTGTGGGCCGCGGCTACGCTCTCGCGTCGTTCTACAACGGCGACATTGACTTCGACCGGGCCGACGTCAGCGCGGGGATTTACGCCTGGCTGGCGGGCGGCGACCCCGAGCGCAATCAGCCGGCGAACCGTGGCAGCATCGCCGCCTGGGCGTGGGGCTTCCACCGGTGCGTGGACTATCTGGTGACGGACCGCGACATTGATGCGCGGCGGATCGCGGCGCTGGGGCATTCGCGCAACGGCAAGGCGGCGCTGGTGGCGGCGGCCTTCGACGAGCGGATCGCGATCGCGTTCCCGCACCAGGCCGGCTGCGGCGGCACCGCCCCGAGCCGCGGCCAGGTGGGCGAATCGGTCAAGCGGATCAACGAGCACTTCCCGCACTGGTTCAACGCGCTGTTCAAGCAGTTCAACGACGCGCCGGAGCGGCTGCCGTTCGACCAGAACTGCCTGGTGGCGCTGTGCGCGCCGCGGCCGGTGCTTTTCTCGTGCGCCCTGGAGGACGAGTGGTCCAACCCGGCGGGGCAGTTCGAGGTCCTGCGGGCGGCGGACCCGGTGTATCGCTTCCTGGGCGTGGACGGACTGGCGGCGAAGACGATGCCGCCGACGGGCCAGTTGGTGAACAGCCGGCTGGGCTATTTCATCCGTCCCGGCAAGCACTCAATGATCCGGGCCGACTGGCAGGCCTTCCTGGATTTTGCGGACCGGCAATTCAGCAAAGCGGCTAAATAGCGGAGTTAACGCGGCCTTTCAGGCCGCATCGGATGTTGGGCGGGCGTATTCCCAGGCCGCTGGCCTGGGCTGAAGGATCGCGGCCCGTTGGGCCTCCCGACCAGGAGCGCCAACCGCGTGGCCAGGTGGCCGCAGCCGTCATGCGATCCTCACCGAAGCCGGTCTTCCCCCAAAGGTGAGCGCCAACGGCGCGACAATCTCCAGTTCCACACAGATCCTTGGTGGCTGAAGGATGACGGCCTTCCGAGCCTCCCAATGATGAGCGCCAACGGCGCGAGATTCCTCAGCCCAGCTGGGAATGGGAGCGCGAACAGATCAGCGCGCCCTGAAAGGGTGCGATAGGGCTCAGTCCCACACGTATCGTTCGTCGTAGGGCACGTGGTGGCGATCGAGGAACTTTCGGTATTCCTCCTGAAAGGTCATTCGCCGGTGATGCTCCTCCTGTGTCGCGATGTAGGTGACGACGGCCTGGGCGTTGGACTCACTGACCGAGAAGGCCCCGTAACCGCCTTGCCAGTGGAACGTCGCGAACTCCGCCCCCTTCGTTTTGATCCACTTGGAGGAACTGGTCTTCACGGTCTCGACCACTTTGGCCACGGTCGACGTTCGGGACAACCCGAAGATCAGGTGGACATGATCGGTCACGCCGCCCACCTTCAGCGAGGGACAATCATTGTCGCGCAACACCACGGCCAGATACGGGTGCAGTTCCCCACAGATAGTCGGTGTCAGGACGGGGACGCGGTCCTTCGTGCTGAACACCAGGTGGACCAGGATGCGGGACAGGGATTGGGGCATGGTCGTTAGCGCGGCCCTTCAGGCCGCATGGGTTTGTGGATGGACACATTCCCAGGCCGCTGGCCTGGGCTGAAGCATGACGGCCCGTTGGGCCTCTCACCAACGAGCGCCAACGCCGCGGCCAGGTGGCCAGGGCCGTCAAGCAATCGGTGCGGACCTCGGGCCTCCCAAAGGTGTGGGCCAACGGCGCGGCATCCCTCAGCCCGGCCCGCAGGACTGGGAATGATGGCGCGAACAAATCGGCGCGCCCTGAAAGGGTGCGATAGCGCTCAGCCCCACTCATACCGTTCATTTTTAGGTCATTCCGCCAAACCTGTCGTCCTTGGAACCGGTTGGCCGGGCAAGGCGGTGTGGGCGCGACCTACTCCGCCGTGTTGTTGCCGATCTGGACGTTGCCCTTGCTGTGGTTGGCGATCTTCGCCGGCCCGGCAAAAATGTTGTCGGTGATGACGGCACGGCGAACGCCTTCGCCGAGTTCGATCTGCGGTTTGGCCTCGCGGAATTCGCAGCCGCGCACCAGCACCGTGCCGCCGCTGGCCTGGATCGCGGCGCGGTCTTCCTTCTTGCGGTCCCATTGGACAAAGGTGCAGTCGCTGAAACCCACGGTGCCGCGCCCGGCGATTTTCGCGATCTGGTTGCACGGTCCCCAGAAAGCGCAGTTCACGAACCGCACCGCGCCCGTGTGCTCCGGCTTCACCTCGACCATCGTCGGGTCCGGACCGTGGAAGGAGACAAATTCGCCGTTGGTGATCAGCAGCGCCATCGGCGCGGATTCGTCCACGACCACCGCGGTGTAGCAATCGTCCGCGCCCAGGCCGAGAAAGTTGCCGTTGCAGGCGCCGGTGGGCGTTTTCAGGAAGCGGTAGCCGACGTTGTACCCGAAGCAGAAGGTGTTGAACATGTACTGCCAGTCGCTGCGGCCGATAAGGAAGGCTTCGCCATTCTCCTGCTGCCATTGCAACAGCCTGGGCTTCGTGCTCCACCAAGGATTGAAGTGGACGTTCTCAATCCGCCCGATGTCATAGATGGCGTCCACCAGGATGCCGCGGCGCAAGGGCTGGCCCTGAACGTCGCGGATGAGGTGGCGTTCGTTCTTGGTCGCATCAATGCCGTTGAACGGGTTCAGCAGCTCCACAGCGAGCACGGCGGGGTTCTTGCCGCGCATGGCGATTGCCCACGGATAGGCATCGGGCACGTCATCGGGCTTCTGCTTCGGATAAAAAATGACGACGCCCTTCAAGGTGCTGTTGTGGTTGAGCGTGATGAAGGCGGGGCCGTCCTCGTGGCCGGCGCCTTCGGTGACGAGGAAGCAGGTCCCGTCGTCGGTGGGCTTGGGCAGGCCGGCGTCGCGCTGGCCGTTGTGCGCGGGGACGGATTCCCAGATGCCGCGCAGCGTGACGGCGGGCGGGAGGTTGAGGTGGCCGGCGAAGGAATAATTGCCGTGCGGGGCGAGCACCGTGCCCCCGCCGGCCTTGGCGGAAGCATTGAGCGCCTGCTGGAAGGCGGCGGTGTCGTCGGTCTGGCCGTCGCCCTTCGCCCCAAAGTCGCGGACGTTGAGCGTCGTGGGGTCGCCTGGGCCGGCGGCGATGATTTCAGCGAAAGCCCACAGGCAGACAAGGGTGGTCAGGACGGACGATTTTACGGGATTGAACATGGCACTGGCTTAGCGGACTCGCCGGGCGGTGTCCACCACAAGATGGGCGGCAGCCGCCTTGGGAGCGCGGGTCTGTGACCCGCAGCAGGTTCGTCTGCAACCAAGCCTTTCGACCGAGCCGATGCGTTCTGCGCTGCGGAGATTGCTGCGACTCACAGAGTCGCGCGCCGTCTGTCGCCCCGACAGCCCCGGCAGAATAGTTGTGCAACCGGCTGATTAGCTGGTAGAGTCCCGGCCTGAACGTAGTGTCCGAATTCGGCTTCCCGGTGGAGCGTCGTCGCGAGCCGGCTTGTGCCAGCGGCTCGTCCGAGCCCAGCAAATTGGGACATTGCCGACCTGAACGTATTATCATGAACCACGCGATGTTTCTCCGGCGTCTGGTCCCCACGGCGCTGTTGTTGTTCCTTTCGCTCCCGGCCGCCGCGGCCGACACGTTTGACGGGCCGGAATGGGCGTTGCTCGAGGCCGGCAAGGTGACCGCGGTCGCCGCGACCATCACCACCAACCAGTACCCGGACTGCGACGAGGCCACGGTGGACGCCCGGATGATCCGGGTGGTGCATGCGGACGGGACGGGCGCGCGGCAGGACGAGTCGTTCACCAAGGTGTTGACGGAAAAGGGCAAGCGGAACAACCGCACCGCGAGCTTCAGTTTCATGCTGCCCTATTTCACCGTCGAAGTTGTGCGCATGGAGGTGATCAAGCCGGATGGTCGCGTGGTGCCGGTGGACCTGGCCGCCAACTCGAAGGAGGCGATTGACGACAGCCAGATGGGCGCGAACATCTACGATCCCAACCTGAAGGTCCTCCGCGTGAACGTGCCCGACCTCGAGGTGGGCGACCTGTTGCACGCGATCTCCCGGACGCGGGTGGTGCGCGCAATCATGGCGGGCGAATCGAATGACAACACGACTTTCGAGTACCCCGGCCTGATCAAGCACACGTCTTACGAAGTGCGTGCGCCGGCGGACAAGCCGTTGAAGCGCATCGCGCTCAAGGACGAAGTGCCCGGTACCGTCACCGCCTCCACCGAGACGGCGCCGAACGGCACGCTGATTTACCGGTGGGACGTCCATGACGTGCCGCGGATGTTCGACGAGCCCGGCATGCCGCCCTATTCCATGGTGCTACAACGCCTGGTGTGGAGCACATCACCGGACTGGCCGACGGTGTCGCGTTGGTATGCGGGTGTCTGCCAGCCGCACTTGGACGCGGTTTCCCCGGCGATGCAGGAGACGTTGGCTGGCCTCACCAACAACGCCGCCACCGACCTCGACCGGATCAAGGCGATCTTCTACTACGTTTCCCAGAAAATCCGTTACATGGGCATCACGCCGGAGAAGGACCGCCCCGGCTTCGAGCCGCACGATGTGCAGATGACCTTCGCGAACAAGTACGGCGTCTGCCGCGACAAAGCGGCCCTGCTCGTCTCGATGCTGCGGCTGGCGGGCTATCCAGCCTACCCGGTCCTCGTCAGCGCCGGACTGCGCAAGGACGACGAGGTGCCCGACCCGGATTTCAACCACGCCATCGTCTGCGTCGAATTCAAGACCGGTGAGTACACGTTGATGGACCCGACCGATGAGAACACCAAGGAGCTGTTGCCGTCCTACCTTTGCCATCAGAGCTACCTCGTCTGCAAACCCGGGGGCGAAGCGCTGCGCCTGAGCCCGATCATCCCCCCGGAGGACAACCTGCTGCGGGTGAAGACTACGGCCACCCTTGACGCCAATGGACGAATGACCGGCAAGTCCGAGCTCATCTACGAGGGCATCAACGACAATATTTACCGCATGAATTTCGCGCGGATGAAACCGGACGAACACCGCCGGTTTTTCGAGTCGCGGCTGAAGAACGCCATGCCCGGCGCGCGGCTGGTTTCGCTCAAACTTACGCCGGAGAACATGCTCGACGTTTCCGTGGGCCTGCGGGCCGAGCTTGAGTTTGCCGCCGAGGGCATGATCGCCCGCGGTCAGGACCGGGCGGTTGCCAGCGTGCCGTGGTTGGGCGAGACGTTCGGCATCGTGAATTTCGTGCTCCAGGGCACCGGGCTCGAAAAGCGCCGGTATCCGTTGAACACCGAGGTCGCCTGCGGCACCGCCGAATCCCTGGAGATCCGCCTGGGCGAAGGTTTCGGGTCGGCCGTGTCGCTGCCGCAATGCCCGGCGGTCAAGGACGATTGCCTGGAATATGAACGCAGCCTCGCGTCCACGAACCGGACGCTCACCGGCACCCAGGCGTTCAAGCTCAAGGTCGTGGAGTTCTCGCCGACGCAGTATCTCAAACTCAAGGAGACGCTCAAGAACATGGAGTACGACCGGCGCAAGGCCCCGGTCCTGGCCGTCACCCGGGCGACGATCGCGACGGTCGCACGCCGCTCCGCGGAGCCGAATCCGCCGGTGGATTCCGACTTCGAGGTGCTCGCGGCGAGCCAGACGGTGAAGGTCGTTGACGCCCATTCGGCCGTGACCCGCGTCAAGACCAAGAAGCGGGTACTGACTTATAACGGCAAGAAGGAGGAAGCCGAAGTGAAGATTCCGTACAATCCGGCGGTCCAGGAGGTCAAGTTGATCTCGGCGGCGGTGACGTCCGCCACCGGCCAGCGGCAGGAGGTGGCCACCCAGGAAATCAACCTGATGGATGCCGGCTGGAATGCCTCCGCCCGGCGCTACACCGGCGGCAAAATTCTCGTCGTCAACCTGCCCGGCGTGGATCTCGGCTCGACCATCGAAACCGAATACGAGATCCGCTCGAAGAACCGTCCCTTCCTCGGCGGGTTTGACCCCTTCCAGACGGAATCGAAGATGGACTCGCTTTCGCTGGAGCTGACGGTGCCGGACAAGCTCGCGGCCCGCCGATGGTTGACCGGCCCGCGCGGGTCGGTGGCCGAAAGCCGGCTGACCGTGCCCGGAGCCACCACCTTCCAATGGCGCGCCACAAATGTCGCCGCGCTGCCGAACGAGGCCGGCTGCCCGCCCGCCTGGGCTTATCTGCCCGGCGTCGCCTTCGGCGTCGGCGATCCGACCGCTTACTGGCACGAGTTGGATCGCGTGTTGCGTGACCGCTCGAATCACCGGCCGGCCGCCGCGGCGCAGGCCGCGAAACTGACCGGCCCGACCCGGACAAAGCGCGACGCGGTGATTGCCATCCGCGATTTCGTGGCCAAGTCAATCCGCACCGCCGGTCCGGGCTTCCTGGAATTGCCGTTGAGCGAACTGTCAGCGGCGGACACGACCCTGGCGGACGGCTATGGACATGCGGCGGACAAGGCGATCCTGCTGCACGCGATGTTGAGCGCTGCCGGTTTCAAGCCTGAGTTCGTGCTGGTTTCCGGGATCGAGGACATCCCGTCCCTGCGCGCCAAGGTGGCGGCCTTCCCGTTGCCGTACTTGTTCGACGGTGTGCTGGTCAAAGTCCGCGTGGACGGGGAGGCGGTTTACCTCAACGACACCGACCAGTATGCCCGGCTGGGCACGACGGCGAGTGCCGGCCATCTGGCTTTCCGGCCGGCGGACCGCGCGTTCGAGATGATCCGGCCGGCGAAGGGCTGCGGCGAGCGGCAGGAAACGGATTTCCGGTTCGCGCTCGCCGCCGATGGCAAGACCCGCATCACAATCGCCAATCGGTTCTACGGCTCGGCCTACAACGGCAAACGGCGGTTCTTCGCCGAGCTGCCGCCCGAAGAGCGCCGGCGCTATTACCAGGAGCTCGTGTCGGGCGTGGTCCAAGGCGCGCGACCGGTGGGTGAGCTGGCGACGCAGTTCGACCGCTATCCCGGAGTCGAGGAATTCACGGTCGAGGTGGATCGCTTTGCGGTGGTGGACAACGCGCACCTGTTTTTCCAGGTTCCTTACCGGGCGGCGCTGTTCAACTTCCGGGCCGACCACCGGCAGCTTCCGATCATGACGGGGCGGAACCAGGACCGCGCCATTCACGCGAGGATCGAATGGCCGGCCGGCTTTCCGAAAGTCGTGATCGCGCCGCGCAGTCAGCGGTTGTGGGCGCCGGCCGGCGCCGGAGTGGCGCGGGTGGATTCCAATGCCCGCGGCAACGCCTGGCAACTCGACTATTCGCTCAAGAGCAGCCCCGCCCTCATTCCGGCGGAGAAATACCCGGCGTTGATCCAGTTGGAGACCGCGCTGGGAGAACTCTCCTCCCGCGCCTTCCTGCTCGAACGGAACTGAACCAGGCTGTGGCAGGGCCGATGCATCGGAGTCAAACTGACCGGATTCCGGCTCGTGAAGGGTAGAACAAGCCACTAGCCTGTGCCGTTGGGCGACCCGGCCAACGGAACGGTGGCGCGATGGAAAATGGCTAATGCCGGTGCTTTCTCCGCGTTTCCTTCCATTCCGCCCGGCGCGTCGCCGGGCGGGACGGGCGAGTCGCCCGTGCCACCCAGTTTTGACGCGTCTGCCCTGGGTTGTGGCAAAAGGGCTTTACCCGCCAACGGAAACAGGGCCTAATCCCGGCCACAACACTTATGAGCAAAGCCCTTGCTGCGTGGCCTCACCACCACCGCTCCATCCCCGGTGAACACCGGCTTCGGACCTGCCTTCTGTTGCTGGCGCTGGCGGGCAGCCTCGCCGTGAGCCAGTCCGTGCAGGCGGAAGACTGGTCCGTAACCTCCCCCAACGACGCGGTGAAACTCATCGTCCGCCTCGCCGACGCCGGCGGGAAGGCCGATTACCCGAAGGGCGAGACCAACCTTTGCTACCGCGTCGAACTCGGCCCGGAAGGGAGTCGCACGGTGGCGATCGGCGATTCACCACTCGGCCTCGAACTGGCGGGCCGGGACCTGTTGCACGGGCTGCGGGCGGTGTCGGCGTCCCCCGCGCAGCGGATTGACGAAGCCTATGACCTGCCGCACGGGAAGCGAAGCCATTATGAGAATCACGCGGAGCAAAGAATGCTGGTCTTCCAGAATGCCACGGGCCAGCCGCTCGAACTGGAGGTGCGGGCCTATGACAACGGCGTCGCCTTCCGCTATCGCGTGCCCGGGGTTGCGGACCGCCAGGCCACGCTGACGCGCGAAGCGACCGGGTTCGCCCTGCCCGAGGACGGGCGGCTCTGGCTCGCGCCCGCTGACAAGGCGAGCACCTATTCGCCCGCTTATGAAACCTATTACGAAAGCGAGGTCGCGGTGGGAACGACCGCGCCGCTGGGATTGGGCTGGTCGTTTCCGGTGCTGTTCCGCACGGCCGATTCGCGTTGCTGGGGCCTGGTCACCGAGGCGAACGTCGGCCCGGATTTTTGCGGCTCGCGGCTGAGCAGCACCGCTGTGCAAGGGGTGTACCGTGTCGCTCTGCCGAACCCGGCCGAGGGCAACGGCCAGGGTGCGGCCGAACCGTCGGCCAAGCTTCCCTGGGAAATGCCGTGGCGGGTGATCGTCCTCGGCGACTCCCTGGCCACGATCGTCGAGTGCACGCTGGTCACCGACCTGGCCGCGTCGTCACGGATCAAGGACGTGAGTTGGATCCGCCCCGGCCGCGTCGCGTGGAGCTGGTGGTCGGACAACCCGAGCCCGCAGGATGGCGTCAAGCAGCGCAAGTTCATTGATCTGGCGGCGGCGATGGGCTGGGAATATGTGCTGGTGGACGCCAACTGGACCATCATGGACAACGGCACGATCCATGACGTGCTGCGTTACGCGAAGGAAAAAGGCGTGGGTGTCCTGTTGTGGTACAACTCCGGCGGGCCGCACAATGTGGTTACCGAGAAACCGCGCGACTGCCTGACCTATCTCGAGGTGCGCCGGTTCGAGTTGGAAATGCTCCACAAATGGGGGGTCAAGGGCATCAAGGTGGACTTCTTCCAGAGCGACAAGCAGCCCGTGATGCAGCTCTACCACGCGATCATGCAGGACGCGGCGGATTTCCAGATCATGGTTGATTTTCACGGGTGCACGCTGCCGCGCGGCTGGTCGCGCACCTGGCCCAACCTCATGTCCATGGAAGCGGTGCGCGGCGCGGAGTGCTACATCTTCGATCCGCAGTTCCCGGCCCGCGCGCCGGTGCAAAACACCATCACGCCGTTCACGCGAAACGCCGTCGGCCCGATGGACTACACGCCCGTCGCCTTTTCGGACAACCGCTATCCGCACCGCACGACCAGCGCGCACGAGCTGGCGCTTTCGGTGGTGTTCGAGTCCGGCTTGCTCCATTTCGCCGACAAGGCGGAGGCCTATTTGGGACTGCCCGACGCGCCGAAGGAATTCCTCAAGCACGTGCCGGTCGCCTGGGACGACACGCGCTTCGTCGCAGGTTATCCCGGGCGGTTCGTGATTCTCGCGCGGCGTCACGGCCACACCTGGTATCTCGCGGGGGTGAACGGCCAGGAACAGTCCTGCCTGCAGCGCGTCCGGCTGGGCGCCTGGCTGGCGGCCGGCCGCTACCAGCTCAGTATGATCGGCGACGGCGCGGACGACCGGAGTTTCGCCGACAAGAATTCCATGCTGGCGGCCGGCGAGGAATTCACTGTCGAGATGCGTCCGCGGGGCGGGTTTGTCGCGACCCTGAAACGGCAGGACTGAAGGACTGGTGGATGCCGCAAAGGCCGCCTCACGATTGACGACCGCCGCAAGTGAAAGACTAAAACCATGGCTGAAGCCCGCACTTTCACGAACGAAGCCGCGAACTCCTCGGATCGGTACAACCTGGGCTATCTGGCGCTCATCACGCTGGTGGCCGCGGTGGGAGGCTTTTTGTTCGGCTATGACACGGCGGTGATCAACGGCGCGAACCGGTATCTGACGGTGCACTTCCACCTCACGTCGCTGCAGGAAGGCACGGCCGGTGCGAGCGCCATCCTCGGCTGCATCCCCGGCGCGATGTTCGCCGGGTTTCTGAGCGACCGGTTCGGGCGGCGGCGGGTGCTGTTCGTCTGCGCGATGCTTTACGCGCTGTCGGGCGTGCTCTCGGCGGTCCCGCGGACGTTCGACGAGTTCCTGGTCGCGCGCTTTATCAGCGGACTGGGCATCGGCGCCTCGTCCATGGTTTGCCCGGTTTACATTGCGGAACTCGCCCCGACGGCGTGGCGTGGCCGGCTGGGCTCGATTTTTCAACTCGGGATCGTCACGGGCATTTTCCTGACCCTGTTCATCAACGGGCTGATCCAGGGGTTTGGTGACGAAACTTGGAACGCGACCCAAGGCTGGCGTTGGATGCTGGGCGCAGAGGTGGCCCCGGCCGCGCTGCTCTTTGCCGTGCTGTTTTTCGTGCCCGAGAGCCCGCGCTGGCTGATCCAGGCCCGACACGAACCCGAAGGGCGCCGGATTCTCGAACGGGTGGGCGGCGCGGCCCATGCGGAGCGCGAGCTCACCGCGGTGCGGGAGGTCCTTGGCCAGGAGGAAGGCCGCTTCAGCGAACTGTTCTCGCCACGGTTCCGCCAGCCGCTGCTCATTGCGGTGCTGCTCATGGCCTTCTCGCAGTTCAGCGGCATCAACGCGATCATGTATTACTCGACGAAGATTTTCGCCACCGCCGGCATCGGCGTGAAGGACTCGTTCACGTCGTCGGTGATCGTCGGGCTCGTGAACCTGGCGTTCACCTTCGTGGCGATCGCGCTGGTGGATAAAGCCGGCCGGCGCAGATTGTTGCTGGCGGGTCTGACGGTGCAGGTCGTTGCGTTGTTCGGGGTGGGGGCGATGTTTCAGTTCGGCGGCAGCGGCGAGTGGTTGTTGACGGCGATCCTGGTGTTCATCGGGGCCTTTGCCACCGCCCAGGGGCCCATACCCTGGATCGTGTGCTCGGAGATTTTCCCCACGAAGATCCGCGGCCGGGCGATGTCTCTGGCCACGTTCACCATCTGGACCTCGTGTTACATCGTGGCCCAGACGTTTCCGATGCTGAACGACAACCCGAACATCGGGCCGGCCCGGACGTTCTGGATTTATGCCGTCTGCAGTCTGGGGGCGCTGGTCTTCGTGGCCGCGATGCTGCCGGAAACCAAGGGCCGCAGCCTCGAGGAAATCGAGCAGAGCTGGCAGCGCAACGCGTCGCCGGGCTGAGCGGCGCGCGCCAACACGCCGTCATCCGCATGGAAGGCTACAGCCGCTGCCGGGAGGGAAAATCATCTTAACCAAAGGGCGGACGAATTGTCAGTACTTTGGACTGACCCCTTGCCCTATCTCTGGCACTGATAGACAAACGCGGGTGGCAGGTTTAGCCAAACGGTCCTGCTTTTTGAAACCTGGCGGAAGTAGGTGGGGAGCAGCTCCGCAAAGCGCCGGCCGGCCGGCAGCAGCAGACCCTGGAGGTAAGCAAAGGTCACGAATTGCCCTCGGGTGCTCATGACGGCCATCATCTGGTCCAGGATACGGGTTTGCAAAACTTCGGGGAAGGAGGCCCAGGGCAAGCCGCAAACGATGCAGTCCACGCTCGTCATCCCCAGCTTCTGACAGATAGCTGCCACATTTGCCACTGAATCTTCGACGAGCATGACCTGCGGATGACGACGCCGGAACAATTCCGCCAGCCGGTGGTTCAACTCGATCGCCGCGAACCTCGAATCCGGACGCATGCGCCGGAGGATGCATTCGGTAAATACGCCCGTGCCCGGGCCATACTCCAGGACCGTTTTGGCCCTCGGCAGGTCGATCCATCCGACCATGGTCTTGGCCAGAAAGCTTGAGCTTGGGGCGATGGCCCCGGTCGTGGCTGGGTGCCGCAGAAATTCACCCAGAAATTTGCTGACGTTGCGTGCTTTGGACACAATGAGACTCCATGCCCGCTCGGCATAATGACGACAACTGTTTTCTAAAGATCCTCAGGGTTTTTCTCAGGATGGGCAACATCTCGTACTGGAGATCATCCAGGCAACGCACGTTGTCGCCGCACTCTGAGCTGGAAGTTGCGAACTGCCCGAAACTAAACTGATAGCAACTTGCCCGGTTGACACTCCGCGGTTCACAGGGAATTGCTTTTCTATCGCGTTCACTGGCGGTGATATTCGGCCGGTTGTCGGCCGGGATCAAGCACTTTTTGGCTGTTTTTCGCTGCCCTGGTCCGCCGGCTAAAAACAAGCGGATGGCAAAACCCTTGTGGTCGTGGATCGTGAAGACCAGCGCGATGGCTTCATCATCACCGTGTTTCTGACGCGCCGCGAAGCCGCGCTCATCCGGAGAAAACAATGAAGGCCAGAGCCGAAATCAACGAATTCTTGAAACTGATGCCCGCCGTAGCAATGTCCTGATTGGGTGGGGCGAGGCTCCGACGAGCCAGCTCGCCCGGACGCTCGCCCCACCGGAAAGCCGAACTAGAAAATGACGCCTTCCGTCAGGTGGTCGCCGCCCGGTTGACTCTGGTCATCCTACGACGCGGCGGCCGACGCGCTTTACATCAACTTCAAAAGGACCAGCCACGCCACCGACCGCAAGCTGACCGATGACGACATCCTGGTGCGTTACGAAGACGACGAAGTGGTCGGTCTAACGGTGCTGCCTGACCGCAAACATTGAGGCACGCATTTGATCTATCAACCATCAACCATAAACTCTCAACTCACCGTGCGACCGGCCTGCACCAGCACGCCGTCATCCGCACGGAATGTTTCAGCGACTAGTAATGGAGAGATCGCCTTAACCACCGTGGGGAAGAGTTGTCAATACTTTGGATTGACCCGTTACGCCTTCACCTTCATTCCTCCATCTCAATCTTGACGCCGTATTCAGTAAGAATGTCGCTCAACACTTTCGGCCCGACTGTTGCTCCATACTGTCCGGCCATCCAGCGCGCTCTTCGATGATTCTGAATATAAAACCATTTGGCCCCTTTCGGGCCAAGCATCGGCGCAATGCCCATGTCCGCGAATGTCAGAGACAGCCAGAAGTAGTCAATCTTGGCAAGGAAGCTGATGTCGTGATTTGGGTCAGGACGGTTCAGAGCCAACATCCTATCGTAGTGTTCTCTTACTTTTCCGACCAGTGCTGGGGAAAGCTGAGCCAAGGTATGCCTGGCAACCACCCAGTTCCACACAAACAAGTACTCCTCCGCGTGCGGCTGCCACAATCTGAACATCCTAAACCACCCCATAAGATTAGGGCACTTTCCACTCGATGAGGAACCGTGCGGGTAATTGTTCTTGGCGATTGTGCGGTGACGCCGTAAGCAGCGGTCCAGGCGCAACGTAGTGGATGCCATGAATGGTCATTTCTGGATGGCCTGGGACGTGCGCGCCTGAAATCTGCAAATCTCCATGTTCCCTTCGAATGCGATTCAGTTCAGCAATTTGCTTGGAGATTTTCATTTTGTTGTGGATTGTCTGAGTTGTAATCCTGTGTTGAATTGAAAAGCATCCGGGGCGTTCTAGGTTCACACTGGGAGGCGAGTTACACATTCAGTTGGTTGAGCAGCTTTGTAGTCTCGATGTAAATGTGGCTGATGAAGTGTGCGGCGTGTGCGACACTCACGCTGTATCTGGTATGATCCTCGCTGCCCGCAGGAGCAAACGGATCCATTCTGAGAATCTGCTTGGTGAAGCTCGCCGCCATGTTCAATCCCAATAATCCTACGTACGCCCGGACATAGTCCTTTGGGGCCGTCATGATCGCGTGCTTCATATCAAGTTGTTGCGTTTCTCGACGCACCTCCGATATGGCCCGAGCCAAGGTGCCGTAGCGGACCTGATGGGCGTCAAACAGGGCGGGGCTGATCAGATCGAAAAAACGTTCCCGCAAGATGCGCGAAACCGCTTCCCGCTCAATGCCCCAGACAACGTAGGCACCAGCCCTCACGATTTGGTCCTGGTCACGCATCCGGTTCAGATAGATCTCGCAGGCCTGCCCCACGGTGCTTGCGGCCCCATGAGACGTCATAGTTGCAATCGCGTGGCTTGTTGAAATCGGAAGGAGGAAAGAACTGAGGTACAGACGGCTTCGTTCCGCTTCGTCAATGTGGACGTAAAAGTGGTATTCGGCGAGTTACTCCATCCCACCCGCCATCACATCGAACAGGGCGCTCGCCAAAGCTTCTGGATCAGTCATTCGGGCACCTCGTTCTCCATGCCAAGAAAGCACCGACTTTGTCGCCAAATCGGCAAACTTCCTCAGCCTTGAGGAAGCGCTCGAGTGATGGTTGCCAGCTGAACATGTTGGTCCTGTTCAACACCCCGGCAGCAATCGAGTCAATCCTTTTTGCCCCACCTTGCTACGATGGCGGCCCGGTTCGGCGATGGCGCGTGAACTTCGAGTCGAGTTCCCCGGCGTGATTTACGACGTGATGAATCGAGGGGAACGCCGGGAGGCAATCTTTCGCGATGAGCAACCGGGCACGGCTTCTGGAAACGACGGTCGAACTCATCAGGGGGGCGGGATGAGTGCTCGCGCGACGTTCGTGCTGAAACGGCAGTTCGCGGCTTTGAGGTTCTCCGTCAGTTCGAATAGTCCCTTGGTCGCGACTTCGCTGGATGGTCGGTCGCCTTTGCCGTTCCAGTAATCCACCGCCTTCTTGACATCGTCCGGCCGTTTCACGGTGAGGGTGCACGGGGTGGAGTTGACCTTCTTGTGCGGCCACCAGGACCAGCCGATGTGGTTGCGCTCGATCGGGGCCACGCAGTCGCGGAACCATTCGTTGGAGTTCTCGCCGCTCTCGCCCAGCCACAGCGTCAGGTGGTGCTGGTCGCGCAGCGCCAGGGCGCACAGACATGCCATCACTGCGAATAATTGGTTCATCATAAACTTTGATTCGGTTTGGCTGCCTGCAGCTTTGCGGCCGGCACCAAGCCACGATCCGTGACGCTAAACTCCGACGCCTGCCGGTAGCAAGGCAGACGCATCAAAACTGGGTGGAACGGGCGGCTCGCCCGTCCCGCCTGGCGACTCGCCGGGCGGAACGCGGGAAAACGCTTGGCAAGCATTGGCGTTATCCATTTTCCATCGCGCGCCGTTCTGTCGGGCGGGTCGCCCGACGGGACGGGCCAGTGGCCTGTGCGACCCAGTCACGAACCGGAATCCAGCCGGTTTGGATAGATACTTTGGCGCTGCCGGCAGCCTGCGCGAAAATCGGCACCGTGTCCAGATTGCGACACGTCACTGTGACCACGGCGCATGCATCGTCACCATCGCGAAGATTTTATCTCAATGTAACATTGTCGTGGTCAATGAGATGCGATTTTATGTCCGAAAGATTGCGGGCGCTGGCATTCCGGGTGCTTGAGGGCCGGCGTGCATTATTTGAATGCCAAGTCAGGGTTGCGAACTCGGTGGTTCGGGGCACGGGCAAAGCGGATGACCGCCGGGGGTTATTCGCCTGGCTGTGCCGCCGAACTCCCCGCCGTGCTGGCCGCCGGTGGGTCGGGGCCTGATGCCCGCGAGACTCCGCCAGTTACCGCAGAAACCACAGACCCAACGAACACATGAAGAAAATCGAAGCCATCATCAAGCCGTTCAAGCTTGAAGAAGTGAAGGATGCCCTCAACGAAATCGGGATCGAGGGCATGACGGTGACGGAAGTGAAGGGATTCGGCCGGCAGAAGGGCCACACTGAAATCTACCGCGGCAGTGAATACACGGTGGATTTCCTCCCCAAGATCAAAGTCGAGCTGGTGCTCGGTGACAAACAGGTGGCGCCGGCCGTGGCCGTCATCATCAAGAGCGCCCGCACCGGCAAGATTGGCGACGGCAAGGTCTTTGTCTCATCCATCGAGGAGGCCATCCGGATTCGCACCGAAGAACATGGTGAGGCCGCTGTCTGAGCTGATTGCACCAACCCATTCAATCTCAACCATCCCTTCCACGATCATGAAAAGAACCCTATCAATCCTTACCGCACTGACCCTGTTGGCGGCGCCGCTGGGCCGTGTCCTGGCGGATGACGCCGTGACGAATGCGCCCGTGGCCACCTCGACCAATGCCCCCGCGCCCAAGCGGGCGGACCCGACGGTCGAACAACGCCTCGCGGACCTGGAAGCCTACGTCAACAACGGCGCCCGCGTGGCCGACGGCACGAACAACGTCAGCTCCAAGCTGGGCACTTATGACGAAAAATCGAACACGTTCACGCCCAATCCGGGTCCTGGCGCCAATGCGTGGCAGATGACGTCTTCCGCGCTGGTGTTGTTCATGACCCTGCCGGGTTTGGCCTTGTTCTACGGCGGCCTGGTGCGGCGCAAGAACGTCCTGTCGGTCGTGGCCCAATGTTTCTTCATCACCGGCCTGGTAACCATCCTCTGGTGGGCTTGTGGTTACAGCCTGGTGTTTCATAACGGCGGGAAGTTCCTGGGCGGTCTGGGGTTTGCCTTCTTAAACGGGGTGGATTCCAGCCCGAACACGGACTACTCCGCCTGGGTTTCGCAAAACGTCTTTTCGATGTATCAACTCATGTTCGCCATCATTACGCCTGCCCTGATTATCGGCGCCATCGCGGAGCGCATGAAATTCTCGGCGATCTGTCTGTTCATGACGCTCTGGATGTTTGTCGTCTATTTCCCGCAGGCCCACATGGTCTGGGGTATTGACGGCTTGATGAACGGTGTCTGGAACGCCAACGCCGGCATCAAGGCGATCGATTTCGCGGGCGGCACCGTGGTCCACATGACCTCCGGTTGGTCCGCCTTGGTTCTGTGCTTGATCCTGGGCAATCGGCTCGGCTTCGGCAAAGAAAACTTCGCCCTGCACAGCATGGTACTTACCCTCATTGGCACCGGCATGTTGTGGGTGGGCTGGTATGGTTTCAACGCCGGCAGCGCGGTGGCGGCAGACGTTGTGGCGGCGAACGCCTTCACGACGACGACGCTCGCCACAGCCGTGGCGTCCTTCGTGTGGCCGATGGCGGAATGGCTGTTTCGGGGCAAACCGAGTGTGCTGGGCTTCTGCTCCGGCGCCGTGGCGGGCCTCGTGGTGATCACCCCGGCCTGCGGTTTCGTGACGTCCGGTGGGGCGGTTTGGATCGGCATCGCCGCCGGTCTGATCCCGTGGTTCTTCTGCTACAAGGTCAAGGCCTGGTTCGGTTATGACGATGCGCTCGACACGTTTGGTGTCCACGCGGTCGGCGGCACCATCGGAGCGTTCCTCACGGGGGTGCTCGCCCGCAATGCCGCCAATCCGAACCTGGCTACGAACCTGAGCAAATACGTGACGGATTCGTCCACGCAACCTCTGGTGTTCCAACAAATCGAGGCGATCGGCGTGACACTGGTGCTGGCCATCGTCGGCACGGCGGTCATTGCCTTCATCGTGAAGGCGGTGGTGGGTCTGCGTCCGACTGAGGAGGTGGAAACGCTGGGTCTGGACCTCGCCGAGCACGGTGAGGAGGGATACCACAGTTGATCGAGGGTGGCGTCAAAGAGCCGTGCCAGGGATCGGAGGGGGAATTCGCCCCTGGCACGGCTCAACTCCGTCGGATCACTTTGAATCCGGCAGGCGGCTTAAATCCATAAACAAACCATAACAAAACGCAACAGAATCACCATGAGCACACCGAAACAAGCGATCGAACTGGCCAAGAAGGCCGGGGCAAAGATGGCGGACATCAAGTTTGTGGACACCTTTGGGACCTGGCAGCACTTCAGTGTGCCGATCGGCGAGGTAACCGAGGCGGTCTTCGCCGAGGGGTTCGGCTTTGACGGCTCCTCGATCCGGGGTTGGAAGAGCATCGAGGCCTCCGACATGCTGGCGATGCCCGACCCGGGCACGGCCTTCATTGACCCGTTCATGGCGGTGCCGACCCTCTCGCTGACCTGCACGATCGCCGAAACCGGGACCCACGAGGCCTACATCCGCGACCCGCGCGGCATTGCCCAGCGGGCCGAGAAACATCTGGTCAGCACCGGCCTGGCCGACCAGGCCGTGTTCGGGCCGGAGGCGGAGTTTTTCATCTTCGACAACGTGCAGTTTGACGCCCGGAGCAACGGGACCTTCTACACGGTGGACTCGGAGGAGGCGGTGTGGAACACCGGGCGGGAGGAGATGCCCAACCTGGGCTACAAGATCCGGCACAAGGAAGGCTATTTCCCGGTGGCGCCGGCCGACACGCAGCAGGACATTCGCACCGAAATGGTGCTGACGATGCAGGAGCTGGGGTTGCAGGTGGAGAAACAGCATCACGAGGTGGCGACGGCGGGTCAGGCGGAGATCGACATCCGGTTCGACACGCTGGTCAAGACGGCCGACAACATGATGGTTTACAAGTATGTGCTCAAAAACGTGGCCCGCAAGCATGGCAAGACGGTCACGCTGATGCCCAAGCCGCTCTTTGGGGACAACGGTTCGGGGATGCACACGCATCAGAGCCTGTGGAAGAAGGGCAAGCCGCTCTTTGCGGGCAACGAATACGCGGGGTTGAGCCAGATGGCGCTCTACTACACCGGGGGCATTTTGAAGCACGCCAAGGCGCTGTGCGCGCTCTGCAGCCCGACGACCAACAGCTACAAGCGGCTGGTGCCGGGGTTTGAGGCGCCGGTGAACCTGGCCTACAGTTCGCGCAACCGCTCGGCGGCGATCCGGATTCCGACCTACAGCGAGAACCCGAAGGCCAAGCGGCTGGAATATCGTCCGCCGGACCCGGCGGCCAATCCGTATCTGGCCTTTGCGGCGATGCTGCTGGCGGGGCTGGATGGGGTGTTGAACAAGATTGACCCGGGCGAGCCGGTGGACAAGAACATGTACGAGCTGCCGGCCGAGGAGCACGCGAAGATTCCGCAGATTTGCGGGAGCCTGGAGGAGGCGTTGGACCACTTGGAGGCGGACCACGAGTTTCTGTTGAAGGGCGACGTGTTCACGAAGGACTTCCTGGAAATGTGGGTCAGCACCAAGCGCAAGGAGGCCGACGCCCTGCGCCTGCGCCCCCACCCTTACGAGTTCTTCCTTTACTACGACGTGTAAACCACGACGCGGCTTGCGGGGCACCTCGTTCGCGGGGTGCCCCTTTTTCGCCCCAGCGGGGCCTTGGGAGGGCGTATTCAATGCCATTGGGCGAGGTTGTGAATAACTTGGGAACAAGAGTTAATATCTTGTTCTGGTCAACCCGTTGACGCGGTCCTAAAAAGACCGTGCGCAATCCGAAGGCAACTGAGAACCTGGCAATTGACTTTCCGCGACGGACAGAAGTTGGACTTGGTTTCAATATAATATATTGGTAATCAATTGATTGCGAGAGAATATGGCAGATTTGCTGGTTTTTTTTGAGATGGTCGTGCAAGGCACCGCAACGGACCTGGCGAAGGGGTTCCTAACCGACTCGCCAAAGGGCTGTTACATCGAGGTTACGCGCGTTGGTGAATAAATACCGGGTACTCCCCGAAGGTGAGTCCATGGCAATGCAAGCTGGCGCTGAGACAATTTGGGCGGCCGCGCAGAAGGTACTGCGCGAAATGCTCAACCAGGACATCTACAACCTGTGGTTTGCTAACCTCCGGCCGACGGGGCTGAACGGGGATGAAATCACCCTCGAGGTTCCGAACGATTTTTGCGAGGTCTGGCTTGAGGAGAATTACCTGAGTCTGTTGCAGGACGTCATCAGCCATTGCACCGCACGATCGTTCCGGGTAAGGCTCGCGGTGCCCTCGGTTCCGTTCCGTTGCGACAATGCGCCGGCGTCGCCCGCGCCGGAGAACGGGGCGGCTCCCGTTTCACGACCCGCTTCCACCGCCAGCCCCAACGAGAGCGAGTTCAATCCCAAGAGCACGTTCGACACCTTCGTGGTGGGCAACAACAACAATTTCGCCCATGCGGCGGCGCTCGCCGTGGCGCAGGCACCCGGCAAATCCTACAACCCGCTGTTTGTGTATGGCGGCGTCGGCCTCGGCAAGACGCACCTCCTGCACGCCATCGGCCAGTATGTCGCCCAGCACCGCAAGGGCGCCCGGGTGGCCTACCTCTCCTCGGAACGCTTCACCAACGAGTACATTGACGCCATCCAGTCGAACCAGTTCGCCCGCTTCCGGCGCAAGTACCGCCACACGGACGTGCTGCTGCTCGATGACGTGCAGTTCCTGGCCAACAAGGAGCGCATTCAGGAGGAGTTCTTTCACACCTTCAACGCCCTCCACGAGTCGCACAAGCAAATCGTGCTGACGTGCGACCGCCCCGCCGCCGAGATCCAAAACCTCGAGCATCGGCTCGTGTCGCGCTTCGAGTGGGGCCTGGTCACAGACCTCCAACCGCCCGATGTCGAAACCCGCGTCGCCATTCTTCGCAAAAAGGCGCAACTGCTCAACGTGCGTCTGAGCGACGACATCATCCTCTTCCTCGCCACGCGGATTCGCTCCAACATCCGCCGCCTCGAGGGCGCGCTCATCCGCGTCGCCAGTTACGCTTCGCTCACCGGCAAGCAACTCGGCCTCGAAATGATCGAAGGATTGCTCCACGATACCCTCCATGAGGAGGGCCGCCAGGTCATCAGCATCGAACTGATCCAAAAGCGCGTGGCCGAGCACTTCGACCTCCGCCAGGGTGACATGGCCACCAAGCGGCGCCCGGAGAACATCGCCTTCCCGCGCCAGATCGCCATGTACCTCTCGCGACAGCTCACCGACAGCTCCCTCAACACGATCGGCGAAGCGTTCGGCGGCCGCGACCATGGGACCGTGCTCCATGCCTGCCGGCTCGTGAAAGACCGCATGGAGGTGGACACGAACGTGCGACAGGTCGTCACCTACCTCGAACACCAGTTGCTGCGGTGAGCCGGCTCGTCCCACGGCCGCGGGCAACGCCTGCGTCAACCGCCAGCGGATCGTCCTGATACCCGCCGCCGCCTCCACCATGTCCGTCATCGAGGTCCAGGGCCTGTCCAAGAGCTTCCGCACTTATAAAAAACAGCCCGGACTGTCCGGAGCATTCAAGGGTCTCTTCCACCGCGAGCGGCAGGAGACGGTTGCGGTCAAGGACATCAGTTTCCGGATCGAGGAAGGCGAACTGGTCGGCTTCCTCGGCCCCAACGGCGCCGGCAAGACCACGACGCTCAAGATGCTGGCGGGTCTGCTCTACCCGGCCGGCGGCTCCGCCCGCGTTCTCGGTTATGTCCCGTGGGAACGCAAGGATGGCTACCGCCGCCAGTTCGCCCTGCTCCTCGGCCAGAAAAACCAGCTCTGGTGGGATTTGCCCGCCCGCGAATCCCTGGACCTCAACGCCCGCATTTACGGCCTCCCGCAAGCCCAGTTCGAGCGCACCGTGGCCGAACTCACCGAACTTCTCAGTTGCCGCGACAAACTGGACGTGATGGTCCGCGAACTCTCGCTCGGTGAGCGGATGAAAATGGAGCTGGTCGCCGCCCTGCTGCATCAACCCCGCATCCTCTTCCTCGATGAACCCACCATCGGGCTCGATGTGGTTTCGCAAAAGACCGTCCGCGAATTCCTGCGCCATCACAATGCCGCCCGGCACACCACCATCCTGCTCACCAGCCATTACATGGCGGACATCCAGGAATTGTGCCACCGGGTCATCATCATTGACCACGGCTCCATCTTTTTCGACGGCCCGTTGAGTGAAATCCTGGACCGCTTTGCCGACTTCAAACTGATCACGATCCAGTGCCCCGCCTCCCAACCGTGGCCGGCCGATGGCCTCCGCCGCTTTGGCGAGGTCGTCGAATCCACGCCCGTTGGTTTCCAGTTGAAGGTCAAACGCGACCGCGTCATCGCCGTCTGCAAGGAACTCCTCGACGCGTTTCCCGTCACCGACATTGACATCCAGGAAGTGCCGATCGAAGACATCATCCGCCAGATCTTCGCCCGCTGAGGGCCCGTCCGGCTCAACGGCCCGCCGCCACGGCCGGGTCGGCCGGAAGCTGGTTCCGACCCGCGAACATCTGAAACCACCAGATGGGATGACCCCGATAGTCCGCGTGGAACACCCCGAGGCTTTCCACGCGGGCGAATTGACGCCGGATTCTTTCCGGCACCGGCTGCGGCGCCGGCGGCGGATCGCTCTCCCGCCGGGGTCGTTCCAGGCGCTCGACGATGATCGCGTTGTCGCCCACCCGTTCTCGATAGCGGTACTCGGGCCAGAAATCGAACTGACTTTCCGGCTGGCCGGATTGCTGGACGCACACCACAGGCCGGCCGCCCACGGCGTCGCGCGCCGGCTGCAGGTAGAACGTGATTTCGCTTGTAAAACCGTATTCCGGGCACAGAACGAAAACCGGCTTCCCCTCGCGCAACAGCGATTCGCGCGCCTCGCCCACCACGCGGGCGACCTCCCGCCAGCCACGCAGCCGATGCAGCGGGTCGAGCCCCACCGGCAGGTAATGACCGGTCGCCAGCCCGATCAGGTCGGTTTCACTCATCAGGATCAGCGCCAGAAAACCAAGGCCCAGCCCGACCCGGAACCAGCGCCACACCCACGGCCGGCCCCGCCGCGAGTCCCAGTAGAGCGCCATCAGGATCAACAACGGCAGCACGGCGGGCGCCATCCAGTTCGGCAGCACCCGGGCGTGAAACGACTGCAGGAAATAGACCGCCACCAACGGCACGCTCATGCTGAACCAGTAAATCATCCCGGCGTTTCGTGGCCCCGCCCGCCAGAAAGCGAATGCCGCCAGCACCAGGCCGACATAGAATACCGGGTTGAGCAGACCCGCCTCCGCGCCAAGAAAGTCGCCGACGTAGCGCAGCGTGAAGTTGAACGCCTTTCCGAACTCCGCGCGGTCATTGACGTGCGTGATGGTGACCCAATCGTGCTGCCAGTTCCAAACCAGCACCGGCAGCGCCAGGAGCACGTTGACCAGCAAGGCCAGCCATGGCCCCGGTCGCCTCAAATGCGCGCGCGCCGGCCGCCAGAGCGCGAAGAACACCGCCCAACACAACCACTGGAACAACTCGGTGTACTTGCTCAGAAACCCCAGTCCCATCCACAGGCCGACCCAAAGCCAGTACCGCGTCTTCCCGTCCAGTTGCACGGCCCGCCAGCCCGCGAGCATCGCCACCGTCCAGAACAGCACATTTAGCGGGTCAATCGTCATGAGAGTCGCGCCGACGGCCAGCAGCGGCGTGGCCGTGGTGATGAGAATGAGCGCAAAACCAAGCCGGACATTGTACTCCCGCGCAAAAAAACCGAGCATCGCGAACCCGAGCACGGTCGTGATCACGGGCGCAAAAAAACGGACCCCCAGTTCCGTGTCACCCCACAACCAGGTGCCGAGGAACTGCGTGTAGGCGATCAGCGGGGGCTTGCTGTAGTACGAGAGAGCGAGGTGCTTCGACCACAGCCATTGGTAGGCTTCGTCCTGGCTGAGTTCGATGCTGCCGCTCGCAATGTAAGCCAGCCGCGCTGCCAGGAGCACCAGCAACACCACGCAGCCCCAGACCCACCACGCGCGATCCGACACGCGCGAAGGCAGCGCCCCGGCAGGGGGGCCGGGCACGATTGCAGCCAGGCTCACCAAGCCGAGACCCAGCAGGAAGGCAAGGCCAACAGCAGATCCGTTGGCCAGTCCCGACCCCAGGATGGCAAGCGTCGGATGGCAGAAGGCAGGGCAGTCCACGCGGCAGAAATCAATACCCGCCCGGAGCGACTGCGTCCATGCGGATTTGCACGCGGAACGAACCGGCTAGCATGTCGAAGCTTGCAGCCAATGCGGCCAACGACGGGCCAGCGCGGGGACGAGGCGATGCCACGTGAGGTAACCCACCGCGAGTCCGATCAACGCGGAAACGAACACATCGGAAAAGTGATGGCAGCCGAGGAACACCCGCGACCAGCCCATGAGAACGCCCAGCAACACCGCCGCCACGCGCCAGCGCCGAACGCCCAGCAGCAGCACGCCCGCAAAGCCCATGGCGGTCGCTGTGTGGCCCGAGGGGAACGAATTGAAATCGTACCGGCCGATTAGCCATTGCGAATCGTGCCGGATCCCATACCATCCCTGCGGTTCTCTGGCAGTGGGCCGCGTGCGACCGGTGGTCGAGCGCACCCCGGTGGCCACCGCGCCGGCGACGCACGAGGACAACGCGAGCGCCACCGCCAGGGTCATCCAAAACTTGTTCCGCCGCCAGAAACCGAGGGCCAGCAAGACGGCGGCGGCCAGCAGCAGAAACGGCAGGTTGGCGTAGGTGGTGACGAACAGCGCGGCCGCCTGCCACCGGGGACCGGGATTCCCGGGCACCAACCGCTCGATTGGCCCGTCCATGAGAAACGCCAGGAAAACCAGCAGTACGACGACGGTGGCCAGCCACACTCTGACCCGCCACCCGCGGCGAGTCTGCGCTGGCGCCGCATCCGCCGCCCGGCGCTGATCATCCTTGGTCGCTCGATCCATCGCGTGTCATCAATCCCCGATTCTCCGTCGCCCGTCGCCCGCCTCGTCCCGGTGTCACCGCCCGCCGGCCCGGTCAACGCGGGTCGCCGCGTCGCCTTGATCTGGCTGCTCTCTTTTACCCTGCACCTGGCGGGCACCTGGTCCCTGCCGTTGCTGGATCGCGATGAACCGCGGTTTGCCGAGGCCTCACGCGAGATGGGCGAACGGGGCGTTTATACCGTTCCCTATTTTAACAACACCTATCGGTTCGACAAGCCTCCTCTCATTTACTGGCTCCAGTCGCTGGCCTACGCGCTCTTCGGCCCGTCCGAATTCTCCGCCCGCCTGCCCTCGGTGCTCGCCGCCGCCACCACCGCAATCGTGATCTACGCCTTCGGTCGCCGCCTGGCCGGCGACACCACGGGCCTCCTGGCGGCGTTGTTCTACACCACCGCACTGCAGGTGATGGTCCACTCGAAACTCGCTGTGGCCGATCCGCTGATGATCCTGTTCGTGGCGCTCGGCGGTTGGGCCGGCTGGGAATGGATCGCCGCCGGCCAGACCACAGACCCTGTGCGACGACGCCGATTCTGGGGCGCGGTGTTCGCCCTCGCCCTCGCCCTCGGCTTTCTGGCCAAGGGACCCGTCGCGTGGCTTCCGCTTGGGATGCTGCTCTGGGCCCGCGCCCGCCGGCTTCCCGGCGCGCCCGGCTGGGTCATGATCGCCGGACTGTTCCTGGCCAGCCTCGTTCCGGTGGCGCTGTGGGCCGTGCCCGCGCTCCTGGCGACCCACGGCGAATTCCTCACCGTGGGTATTGGCCGCCATGTCGTCGCGCGCGGCCTGATTTCGCTGGAGGGTCACGGGGCCGGTCGCCTGATCACCTACCTGGCCTCGTTGCCGTTTTATTTCTTCACCGTGTTCGTGAGTTTCTTTCCGTGGTCGCTTTGGCTCCCGTGGTGGTTCCGCCAACATCGGCGTCGCACGAAACCAGATTCCGCCGGCAGTTACCTGCTGGCCGGCGTGCTTCTGATTTTCGGCTTGTTCACCTTCTACAACACCCGCCTGCCGCACTATACGCTCCCCGCGTTCCCCTTCCTGGCGCTGCTCCTGGCCCGTGCCTGGACCGCCGCTGAACGCAACACCACCACCCTGCGTCGCTGGGCCATCGGCATGGTGCTCGTCAACGCCGTCCTTTCCCTGCTCATTTTCCCGGCAGTGGGGCGCTTTTTCCCGTCGCGGGAACTCGCCCGCGCCGCCGCGCCCTGGCTGCCGCCCGCCACGCAGCTTGCCTGGTCCGACTATGACGAGCCCAGCCTGGTCTGGTATTTCCGCGACCGACTCCGGGGCTTTCCCGTCAAATGCGAAACCGCGGACATGCCGGCCTTCATGCGTGAATCCGGCCCGCGCGCCTGCGTGCTCGACGCCGACGAGGCCGACCGGCTCTTCCCCGCCCTGCCCGCCGGCTGGCGGTCGGTGGACGCCGCCGGCTTCAACGTGGCGAACGGCCGCCGGGTCCACCTGCGCCTGATCGCCAAACCCGATTGATCCGCCGCGCGGACCGGCCGCCGGCGCGGCCAAGCAAGGACGCTTTTCCGCCAAAATCGGTGTAGCCCAAGAAACTGAACTGGCCAAAATTTGTTCTTGTCATGGCAGGAAAAGTAATCCTCCCGAAGATTGAAATGGCGGCACGGCCGCCTATCCTGATGGCGTGCCGACCATGAATCGCGACCTCCATGACGCGCGCAGCCGGCGGGACTGGCTGCGTGATGCCGCCAGAGCGCTGGCCCTGACCGGAATCGGGGTTGCCGCCGTGGTCCTCGCGTCCAACCGGCGGCCCTGCCGCAACCTGTCATCGGATGCCGCCCGCCGCCTGTGCGCCGGCTGCGCCGTCCTCGCGGACTGCCGCCGGCCGGCCGCGCTCCTGGTCAAAGGCACACTCCCCGGAGGCGCTCCATGAAAAATCCATCTGCCGGTTCCCGTATCACCCGGCGCCGTTGGCTGCGCCAGGGCGTCCGCCACGCCGCCGTATTGGGACTGGCCGGTTCGGCCGTGATCCAAAACCGCCGCCAGGCCCGGGCGGCGGACAACACCGCACCCAACCCGTTCGCCTACGACGTCAGCCGGCTGGAGAAAACCGATCCGAAACTGGTTCGGTTCGCCGAAACCAGGCGATTTCATTGTCCGCAACCGGACCCGCGACGGCTCACGCTGGGACCGGACGGCAACCTGTTCGTCGCCGCGCGCGACGCCGTTGCCGTGCTGGACCCGACCGGTACCCTGGTGCGTGAACTCACCTTTGCCGGTCCCGCCCGGTGTGTCGCCGTCGCCGCCGACGGCACGACGTTTGTCGGGCTGCGCGATCACGTCGAACTGTTCGATGCCGGCGGGCAGCGGATCGCCGCGTGGGATTCGCCCGGCCGGAAGGCCTGGCTCACCGGCCTGGCCGTCGGCGACCAGGGCGACCTGTTTGCCGCCGACTCGGGAAACCGCCTGGTCTGGCGCTACAACCGCTCCGGCAAGGTGCTGGGCCGGCTGGGCGAGAAAAACCCGCAGCGCGACATCGCCGGCTTCATCCTGCCCAGTCCCTACCTGGATGTGGCCTGGCACAAGGACGGCCTCCTGCGCGTGAACAATCCCGGCCGCCACCGCGTCGAAGTTTACACGCGCGATGGCGATCTCGAACTGACCTGGGGCAAGGCCTCGATGGGCATTGACGGCTTCTGCGGCTGCTGCAACCCGATCGCCGTTGCGCTCATGCCGGACGGTCGTTACGTGACCTGCGAAAAGGGGTTGCCGCGGGTGAAAATCTATCGCGAGCACGGCGACTTCGACTGCGTCGTTGCCGGCCCGGAACTCTTTCCGCAGAACGCGCGGATCGGCGCGGGCGAGGAGGCCGCGGACGGCGCGCGGGCGGCCCTCGATGCCGCAGTGGATGCCCACGGCCGCGTGTTCGTGCTGGACACGATCACGGGCGACATCCGGCTGATGGAACCGAAGGCGTGAGATGGAAACCAAACCCGCCAACGTCCCGCCGCTGAACCGCCGCCAGTTCCTGCGCAGCAGCCTGCGCGTCGCCGCCATGACCGGCGTCGGCGCGGTGATGGGGCGGCTGGCCGGTCGCACCGCGACCCGGGGCACGGTCTGGCAGATAGACCCGGCGCGCTGTCTGCGTTGCGGCCAGTGCGCCACCGAGTGCGTCCTGGCCCAGTCCGCCGTCAAGTGTGTGCACACGCACGCGATCTGCGGCTACTGCGAATTGTGCACGAGCTATTTTGTGCCGGAGCCCAACGCGCTGAACACAGGGGCCGAGAACCAGCTCTGCCCCACCGCCGCCATCCGCCGGAAATACGTCGAGGATCCGTATTACGAATACACGATTGACGAGGACCTGTGCATCGGCTGCGGCAAATGCGTCGAGGGCTGCAACCGCTTTGGCAACGGATCGCTCTACCTGCAAATTCGTCACAATCACTGCCTGAACTGCAACGAATGCTCCATCGCCCGGGTCTGCGCCGGCGATGCGATCCACCGCGTTCCGGCCGATCATCCCTATCTCCTCAAGACCACCGTCAGCCATTGAAATGAAGCGTCGGGCCAACACGTTTGTCGCCGGGATCGGGAGTTGGCTCGCCACGCAGGCGGTAGCGCTCGCAGAACAGCGGTTTCCCCCGCCCGATTTCGAAAGCGGCTACAAGCTGCCCATCACGCAGACCCCCGCGCCGCGGGCCGAATGGCTCGCGTGGCTCGACGTCGTAGTTCTGCTGGCCGCACTTGGTTTCGCCTGCCATCTGATCTTCCGGCGACGGTCGCGGCCCGGTCTCGTGGGGCTCTCGCTTTTCTCGCTCGTTTATTTCGGCTTCTACCGCAAGGGTTGCATCTGTGCCATCGGCGCGGTGCAAAACGTGACGCTGGCCCTGTGCGATCGCAGTTATGCGCTCCCGCTGACCGTGCTCGTCTTCGCCCTGGCGCCGATCGTGCTGAGCCTGGTGGTCGGCCGGGCGTTCTGTGCCGCGGTTTGCCCGCACGGCGCGCTGCAGGACCTGGTGCTGATCAAACCCAGCAAGGTCCCGGCCTGGCTCGAACACGGCCTGGGCATCGTCCCTTATCTCTATCTTGGCGCCGGCTTGTTGTTCGCCGCCACCGGCAGCGCGTTTTTGGTCTGCCGCTACGACCCGTTCGTGCCGCTGTTCCGGCTCTCGGGCAGTTTTTGGATGCTGACCGCCGGCGCGGCCTTCGTCGCGCTCGGCATGTTCGTCGGCCGGCCTTATTGCCGGTTCCTGTGCCCCTACGGCGCCCTGTTGCGTGTGGGCGCGACGCTGGCGCGCTGGCGCGTTCGGGTGACTCCAGACTACTGCACGCAATGCCGCCTCTGTGAACACTCGTGTCCGTTTGGCGCCATGCGCGAGCCAACCCCCGCCGCCGCCCAACCCGCCGACCGGCGCCGCCTCGGATGGTTGGTTGTGCTGCTGCCGGTGTTGGTCCTCGGCGGTGTCTGGCTTGGGCGCGCCTTGAGCGTCCCGCTGTCGCACCTCGACCCCAACGTCGCGCTCGCCGAGAAATTGCTCGGCCCGAAGAAGGCCGCGCCGCCCGCCGGCGTTCAAACACCGGAAAGTCTCGCGCTCACCCGCGCCCAGGACAATGCGAAGGACGTCCTCGCCGCCGCGGTGGAAGCCCGCGCCCGCTTCGCGACCGCCAGCCGCTGGTTCGGCGGCTGGGTGGGCCTCGTCATTGGGCTGAAGCTGATCGGCTTGACGATGAGGCCGTCGCGCGCCGACTACGAACCCGACCGTGGGGCGTGCTTCGGCTGTGCGCGCTGCTTCAGCTATTGCCCCAGTGAACGCGTCCGCGTGGGGCTGCAACCGCTCGCGCCCGCTGCCGGACCGGCGGCGCCCGGACCGGCGGTCGCGCAGGCCAAAACCACGTGAGCCATGTCGGAAACCGTTCCCCAGCCTCTCCCGACACCGCCGGTCCGGCCGGCGTCGCTGGTCCGCACCCTGACCGGCGCGGTGCTGATCGCGGCGTTGTTTTGCGTCGTGGCCGGTGGGGCGCTGCTGGTGCGCCACTGGCGGTCCAAGGCGGATGATCCTCTGAAATCGCCAGAGGCCGCGGCGTTGAAGGAGCAGCTTCGCAACGAGCCACGCAATGAGGTCCTCAAGGAGCGGATTCGCCAACTCGATCTCCATCTCCGCCGCCGTTATTTTCAGGAACTCGACTTCCGTCACACCGGCGGCTGGCTCTTTCTGGGCGGCCTGGTCGTCATGGTTTGGAGCGCCCGCCGGCTGGTGGCGCTCCGCGCCCAGCCGCCGCTGCCACTGCCGGATACCAACGCCGACCGCCGGGCGGCACGAGCGGCGGCGCAGGCCCGCTGGGCGGTTGCCACAGTGGCGGGCCTGACGGGCGCCGTACTCCTCGGCTGGTCGCTCAGCGCCCGCTCCACCCTGCCCGACCGGCCTTCGGAGTTGGCAAAGCTGCTCGCTAAATTTGCCGGCGAGAGCGGGCCTGATCTCACCGACCTGCCTTCGCCCGGGGAAATTCGCGCCAACTGGCCGCGTTTCCTCGGCCCCAACGGCAACGCGTGCGTTACCAACTTTACCTTGCCCGCGGCGATTGATGTCGCCACCGGCGCCGGCATTGTCTGGAAAGTTCCGCTGCCCGCCCCGGGATTTGGCTCGCCCATCGTCTGGACGAACCGCGTTTATCTTTCCGGCGGCGATGCCACCAACCGCGCCGTCTTTTGCTTTGATGCCGCCACCGGCGCGCTCGTCTGGCAACGGCCGGTGGTGAACGTCCCCGGCAGCCCCGCCCAGGCGCCCGAGATTCCCGAATCCACCGGTTACGCCGCCCCCACGATGGCTACGGACGGACGGCGCGTGTTCGCCTGGTTCGGCAATGGCGACCTGGTGGCGTTCACGCTCGCCGGCGCACCGGCCTGGGCAAAAAGCCTCGGCGTGCCCAAAAACGCTTACGGCCATGCCACGTCGCTCGTGCCCTGGCAGGGACGCTTGATCGTCCAGTTCGACCAGGGCGAGCCCGAGGAAGGCAAATCGCGCCTCTACGCGTTGGATGCCGCCACGGGCAACGTGCTCTGGCAAAAAAGCCGCCCCGTCGGCAACTCCTGGGCCACCCCCGTCGTCGCCGAGGCCGCCGGCAAAACCCAGATCATCACCCTCGGTGGCAAATGGGTGATCGCCTACAATGCCACCGATGGCAACGAACTCTGGCGCATCGAAGGTCTGAACGGCGAAATCACCCCGTCGCCGATCTTTACCGCGGATTTGGCCGTCGTCGCCAGTCCCTCCGACAAACTCATGGCCATCCGCCTGGACGGCTCCGGCAACGTCAGCAAGACGCACATCGTCTGGTCGAGCGAGGAGAATGTGCCGGACATCACGAGCCCTGTCGGGAACGGCGAACTCGTGTTCACGGCGTCGTCGAACGGCATGTTGACGTGCTTCGACGGCAAGGACGGCAAGAAGCTGTGGGAACAGGACCTGAACTTCGAAGTCAACGCCAGCCCCGCCATCGCCGGCGACCGGCTGATCATTTTCGGCAAGAAGGGCGCGATCGTCGTGGCCGCCGCCAGTCGCCAATTCCAACAGATTTTGAAGGCTGACCTCGGCGAACCGGTCCTGGCCAGCCCCGCCTTCGCCGGCAACCGCGTGTTCGTGCGCACGGTGAAATCGCTGGTCTGCCTCGGCGCCAAAAATGGCCCCGGTCCCGCCCCCGTGGAGGCGGCCCGCCGGTGAACGCCCCCGACGACACGCTCACCGCCTCGGTGGCGATTCTTCCCGCCCCCCGCGCGCCGGACTCCGACCTCGGCTTCGTTGCGGAGGCCATCGAGCGGTGCGGCAAAAGCGCCGACGCGGTCATCCCCATTCTGCAGGCAATCCAGGACCATTACGGCTGGCTGCCGGAAACCGCCTTGCGGCGGGTCGTCGAGCGAACCGAGATCACGCCGGCGGCCCTGACCGGGGTGGCGACGTTCTACGACATGTTCCGCCTCCAGCCGGCCGGCCGCCACCTTCTCCGCGTCTGCCGCGGCACGGCCTGCCACGTAAGCGGCGCCGAGCGGGTCGAGGATTCCCTCCGGCGGTTGCTGCACATCCCGGCAAACGATGACACCGATCCCGAACGGCTCTTCACCCTCGAATCGGTGGCCTGCCTCGGTTGCTGCACGCTCGCGCCCGTGGTCAAGGTGGATCAAACCACCCACGGCCATGTGACGGTCGAGAAGCTCCCCAAGATCATCCGCGATTACCTGAACGACGCCAACGAGCAGCACGATGCCGACCTCACGGAACGCCCCGTCCCCCGAGGCGGCAAGAGAACCGTGTTCGTCAACGTCGGACTCGGCTCCTGCTGCATGGCCAAGGGCAGCGATCGCCTGTTCCAAGCGTTGCAGGCCGGCGCCGCCCGCACCGGCGCGGATGTCGTGGTCAAGCGGGTCGGGTGCGTGGGCATGTGCCACCGTACGCCGATGGTCGAGATCGCCGCGCCCGGCGAGCGCAGCCAGTTCTATGCCGGGCTCGGACCGGACAATGCGTTGGACCTCCTCCGCCGGCACCTGCGGCCGCGCGGCCTGGTGCGCCAGCTCGCCCGGCTCTGGAACGAAGCCCTCGAGTTCGCTCTGGAGGAAGATGGCGGCGATGGCGTCAGCGAGTGTGCCCTGGACCCCCACGCCCCGGAGGTCAGCGCGTTTCTGGGCAAACAAACCCACATCGCCACCGAGGGCTTCGGCCGCCTGGATCCGCTCGATCTCGAGGAATACCTCGCCCACGAGGGGTTCGTTGCGTTGCGGCAGTGCCTCGCTACGCAACCGCCCGAAGCGATCATCGCCACCATCGAACAATCCGGCGTGCGCGGCCGTGGTGGCGCGGGTTTCCCCACCGGCCAGAAATG
>Ga0116120_1000464_pt1 | contig 35113 bp, 35 predicted proteins | sample June2015DPH_11_1_3_FD_89724 | JGI IMG/M metagenome (GOLD analysis project Ga0116120, IMG submission 89724) | Peatland microbial communities from SPRUCE experiment site at the Marcell Experimental Forest, Minnesota, USA - June2015DPH_11_150 | ecosystem: Environmental > Terrestrial > Soil >... | reverse complement strand
TAGAAGATGCGGTCAAGACCTCTGGAAATGAAGAAAAAATTAAGGTCATGGATGTGATGGAATTATTGGCGGAGGCAATGGAATGAGATGACACTTAAAGAAGTAAAAGAGATTCTTAATGCGGAAATGATTTCAGGGGATCATGATTTGGAGAAAGAGATCAGGTGCGCTTTTGCGGCCGAACTCCTCAGCGATGTCCTCGCCCTTGCTCAAGAAGGAGCTCTCTTAATTACAGGATTCACCAATTCCCAAGTCGTTTACGCGGCTGATCTGGCCAATTTGTGCGCTGTCGTCTTTATCAAGGGAAAACGACCCAGCGACGAAACCAAACGACTGGCGGACCAGAAAAAGATGCCCCTTCTCACCACCTCCTTTATGATGTTTGAGGCCTGCGGTATTTTATACGAATATGGTTTGAAGACATGTGCCATAAAAACGGAGAATGGAAAGAAAGGAAAATAATATCCTCCTCCATAAGATGTTTCATATCGAAGGAGGCGATTTTACAAATGCGGGGTCGATTTCGGACCATGTCAAGAAGATTTTAAGTAAGGCTGGATTTCCGAATAAAATCATCCGCCGGATTTCGATTGCAGCCTTTGAAGCAGAGATGAATGTCATCTGTTATGCCACCCGAGGAGACCTTTCGCTCTTCATTACGCCCAACTTCCTGAAAGTAGTGGTCGAAGACGAAGGGAAGGGTATTCCTGATGTGAATCTGGCAATGAGCGAGGGATATTCGACCGCCGACGAAAAGATTCGCGAATTAGGGTTCGGTGCGGGAATGGGTCTCCCAAATATTAAGAGGAATGCAGATGAAATGATTTTGACCTCTAAATTTAGACAAGGAACTCATCTTGAGTTTATCATCTATTTGGATAGACAAGAAACCCAGCTACCTTTTGAATAGACGAGAAGAAACAAAGCAGGGTTCCCTTGCCCAATATCACGGAATGATGAATAGGGAGGAATGCCCCTCGTGACGGTTTTCGATATCGTTAAAACTTTTGGATTACAGACGAGAACAGGAAAAGATCGACTTCATGAAGAAGTAACAGGAGGATATGCAAGTGATCTCCTCAGCGATGTGATTGCCCACAGTCGCAAAGGAAATATCTGGATCACCATCCAGACCCACCCCAATATTGTGGCGGTGGCCACCATGAAAGAGTTGTCAGGGATCATTTTGACGGGAGGGAGGGAACCTGATGTAGACACCGTTCAAAAAGCTGAAGAGGAAGGGATGCCTATTCTGGTCTCTCCTCTCTTTACTTTTGAATTGGTGGGCAAACTTTACCAGATAGGGATTTTGTGAATGAGCCCATGCTGAGGACAATTCGGGCAGATCTCCACATCCATTCATGCCTCTCACCTTGTGGAGATGAAAAGATGAGGCCCTGTGCCATAGTGAGAAAAGCCCTAGCCATGGGATTAGATATGATCGCCATCTGTGACCATAATTCAGCGGAGAATATAGCCGCTTTCATGAGTGCTGGGTCGGAAAGCGGTCTCGCTGTGCTCCCTGGGATTGAAGTCACTTCCAAGGAGGAAATTCATCTTCTTGCCCTTTTCAGCAGGCAGGAGGACTGCATGGCCCTCCAAAACTTGATCTATCAAAATCTTCTTGGTGAAAATGTGGAGGAGGTGTTCGGTTGCCAGATGATGGTCAATGAAAAAGACGAAACGATAGGAATCAACCGAAAAATGTTGATTGGGGCAACTCGCCTTCCCCTTGAACGAATCGTTTCTGCGGTGGGTTCGCTTCGAGGAGTCACCATTGCTTCTCACATCGACCGTCAGGCATTCAGCCTCCTCGGCCAATTGGGTTTTATCCCAGAGGGGTTATCCCTGGATGGACTGGAGATCTCCCCGCGGACCTCTAAAGAGGAGGCTCAGAAAAGATTTCATGCTTATCGGCGTTACTCTTTTGTACGATTTTCCGATGCCCACCACCTTGAAGACATCGGAAAAAATATCACCCACTTCCTCCTGAAGGAGACAACCTCAGAGGAAGTCAAGAAGGCCCTTCATGATCAAGAAGGACGAAGGGTGGTGGAGCAGTAAAACTTTGTTGTGAGGCGGGGTTGGAAGATCTCTCCCTCCATATACTGGACATTGTTGAGAATGCGATTTCGGCCAAGGCTAAAAGGATTGATATTTTGGTGATGGAAGAACCCAAAGAGGATCGGTTGGTGATCGAAATCAAAGATGATGGAATCGGTATGGATGAAGAGGTCAGTCGAAAAGCGATCGATCCTTTCTTCACGACCCGCACTTCGAGGAGAGTTGGGCTGGGCCTCTCCCTAATGGCCCAAGCTGCTCGGGAGACAGGGGGGATGCTTCGAATCGAATCGGAATTAGAAAAAGGGACGAAAGTGATCGCCACCTTTCAATACCACCATATCGACCGGAAACCCTTGGGGAATATGGTGGAAACGATGACGATGCTTCTTCTGGGGAACCCTGAGTTAAGTATTTCCTACATCCATAAGAAAGAAGGAAAGTCATACACTTTGAGTAGTCAGTGGCTGAAGGAACGGTTTAAAAACCGATCTCTCACCGATCCAGAAGTGATTCAATGGTTGAGAAAACATCTCAAAGAGGGGTTGGCTCAGATCGGAGTTCAAGGATGAGATGGGCAGAAGAGATTTCCCGAGAAGAATGGGGAAAGATTGATCAGGTGATCGACAAATATAGAGAAAAACATGGCGCACTCATCCCTGTATTAAAAGAGGTCCAGGATATCTGTGGATACCTTCCCAAGAAAGTCCAACATCGAATTTCACAGGGACTTCATCTCCCCTCTTCTCAAGTTTATGGGGTTGTCTCTTTTTATACATTCTTCACAACCACCCCAAGGGGAAGACACATTATCCGAGTGTGTCTTGGAACAGCCTGTTATGTAAAAGGATCGAAACAGATTTTAGACAATCTCCAGAGAGAACTCCATGTGGAAGTTGGAGGGATCACACAGGATCGAAAATTTTCTTTGGAAGCGGTGCGATGCCTTGGCGCTTGCGGTTTAGCCCCGGTTTTGGTCGTAGGCCATGACACTTACGGTATGGTCAGTCCGGGCAAGGCGATTGAAATTGTGCGGTCTTACCCATAGGAGATCAATGGCGATGGCCAAACTAACGATTGAAGACTTAAAACGGATCAAAGAAGAGGTTCGGTCCACCACGGTTCTGAGGGAGGGAGGCTTCCGGGCAAGGATCAACATTCACATGGGCACTTGCGGCATCGCCGCCGGAGCCAGAAAATTAATGTCTGTTGTCCTAAAAGAGATTGAAGAAAGAAAAATCAATGATGTGAGGGTGACGACCTCTGGATGTGCAGGGCTTTGTAGTCGGGAACCTATGGCCACCGTGGAAATTCTTGGAAAACCGCCTGTCAAATATTGTGACCTCAATGAAGAGAAAATGAAAGAGATATTGATTCACCATGTCTTAAATGGAGAGATCGTCGAGGCTTATGCGTTGGCAAGAGGAAGTGAGACGACTTACTAATTCGATCAAATTTGAAGTAAAAGGATGAAAACCTACCGAACTCACCTCATGGTATGCGCTGGAACAGGATGTGTTTCCTGCGGCTCCTTGAATGTGAAGGAGCGCCTCGAGTCAGAATTGAAGGGTCGGGGTCTTTCCGATGAGGTGAAGGTCGTCATCACAGGATGCAACGGCTTCTGTGCCGAAGGCCCCATTATGGTGGTCTATCCTGAAGGTATTTTCTATAAAAAGCTCACACCGGAGGATATCCCCTTTCTTGTGGAGGAACATTTCCTGAAAGGAAGGCCTGTAGAGAAGTTCTTATATACAGGACCGACCATTAAAGAAAAGGTCCCACTGTTGAAGGATATTCCTTTCTTCCAGCATCAGGTGCTGAGAGCCCTCAGAAATCGAGGTCTGATCGATGCAGAAAATATCGATGAATATATCGCTCGAGATGGATATGCCGCTCTCTCAAAAGTCCTCTCTTCCATGACCCCTGAAGAGGTGATCCAGGAGGTAAAGATTTCCGGCCTGAGAGGCCGAGGAGGAGCTGGTTTTCCAACCGGTTTAAAATGGGAAGAGGGACGCCGTTACGACTCGTTTCCGAAATATGTCATCTGCAATGGAGACGAAGGAGACCCGGGCGCTTTCATGGATCGTTCTGTCCTGGAAGCGGATCCTCACTCAGTTTTGGAAGGGATGATCATTGGCGGTTATGCCCTGGAGGCTCATCAAGGGTACATCTATGTTAGGGCAGAGTATCCTCTCGCCATTCATCGACTCAACATCGCCATTGAGCAGGCTAGAAACTATGGGCTTTTGGGGAAGGATATACTCGGTTCCGGTTTCGATTTTGATATCGGTATCTATCCCGGTGCTGGAGCCTTTGTGTGTGGAGAATCGACGGCTCTCATGTATTCCCTCGAAGGGAAAAGAGGAATGCCGAGGATTAAACCACCCCGTTCTACCGAGGCCGGGTTATGGGGGCAACCGACCGTTCTCAACAACGTTGAAACCTTTGCTAATGTGCCCCCTATTCTCTTAAAGGGTGGGCAGTGGTTCGCCTCTCTGGGAACAGGAAGATCGAAAGGGACCAAAGTCTTCGCCCTCACAGGGATGGTCAATAATGTGGGCCTCATTGAGGTTCCTATGGGAACGGCTCTTCAAACAATTGTCTATGATATTGGAGGGGGAATCCCTGAGAAGAGAGAGTTCAAAGCAGTTCAGATTGGTGGGCCTTCCGGAGCCTGCCTTCCAGCATCTCTTTTAGATATAGAGGTAGATTTCGACTCCCTCGATGAAGCAGGAGCCATGATGGGTTCCGGTGGTCTGGTCGTGATGAACGACTCCACCTGCATGGTCGATACAGCCCGATTCTTTACTGACTTCTCTGTGGATGAATCCTGCGGTAAATGCGTTCCCTGCCGAGTAGGGATGAAGGTGATGCTCAATATCTTGAATCGGATCACCATGGGTAAAGGGGAGATGGAGGATATCGAAAGACTGGAACGACTGGGCCACCATATTAAAGAGACTTCCCACTGTGGGCTAGGAAAGACCGCACCTAATCCTGTTCTCTCCACGATTCGTTATTTCCGAAATGAATATGAAGCACACATTCTTGACAAGCAATGTCCTGCTCTGGTCTGTGTGGATCTGATTCAATTCCGGGTCGACCAAGAAAAGTGTAAGATGTGTGGTCTCTGCAAAAAGGCATGCCCAATGGATGCGATCACATGGGAGAAAAAAACACCGGCCGCCATTCACTTGGAAAAATGTATCAGGTGTCGGTCATGTATCCAGGCATGTAAGTTTAATGCGATTGAATAAATGAAAAATCAAACGATTAAACTGAAGATTGATGGAGTCGAAGTAGACGTTGAGAAAGGGAGAACCATTCTCGAGGCCACCCAATTAGCTGGTATTCGAATCCCCACTCTCTGCCACGATCGAAGGCTCATCCCCTTTGGGGCTTGCCGTCTCTGCGTCGTCCAGCAGAAAGGAAAGTCTGAACTCCTGCCAGCCTGTTTTACGCCTGCAAAAAATGGCATGGAGATCATCACCCATTCCCCTGAAATTTTAGATTCCAGAAGACTGCAACTTCAATTCATCTTGCTCAACCATCCTATGATCTGCCCCAGGTGCGAAAAGGAAGGAGAATGCGCACTTCAAACGTTGGTCTACGAGTATGGCGTGGTCGAGACACTCTACCCTTGGGAGCGAATGTCTTTTCCTGCGGATGATCGTTCACCTCTTCTTCAGAGGGACTCGGATAAATGTATTCTCTGCGGCCGGTGCGTTCGAATCTGTGATGAAGTACAGGGAGTCGGAGAGCTTTCTTTTTCAAAAAGAGGAATCAAAACGGTGATTGACACAGATTTTCATCGACCCCTCCAATGCGAATTTTGTGGCCAATGTATGGACACCTGCCCAGTGGGCGCGATCACCAGTGATCGTTTCGACTACACGATCAAGGCGTGGGAATTGAGGGAGACGACCACGCCCTGCCCTTATTGTGCATGCGGATGTTCCCTCACGATAGGCTCAAAGGGAGGAGAGATCAGGCGGGTCTTTTCTGATCCTAAGAAGGGGCCGAGTGATGGAAATCTATGTGTCAAGGGTCGCTTCGGATGGGACTTCGTTGACCACCCGGAAAGAATCAAGACGCCACTCCTAAGAGTGAATGGAACTTTCAAAGAGGCATCCTGGGAGGAAGCCCTCCAATTGATGGCGCAGAAGCTTGAAGCGATTAAAGATCAATATGGTCCAGAGGCCATTGCCGGCATTGCCTCCAGCCGTTTGACCAATGAGGAATACTATCTTTTAAAAAAATTATTTCAAAATGCTATCGGAACGAACCAGATCGCACAGGGTGGTGAGGCTTCTACCCGTGGATTGACAGAAGGGTTGGCAAAGACATTGGGCATGGCTGCTTCAACCAACTCGATCCGAGAGATTCGCAAAGCAGATTGCATCTTGGTCATCGGTGTAGACCCGACTCAGACACATCCGATTATCAAGAACGAGATCCATCTGGCCATTCGACGAAATAGAGCTCAATTGATTGTGCTGGGGAGCTATGATATCGGCCTCACCCGGGCCACACAAATTTCTCCACTCCTTTTTCCCTCCATCACCCTTCTTGATCGGCCGGGGATGGAAATCTCCCTAATCAACGCAATGATCCAAACGATATTCAAAGAAGGCCTGGAGGATAAAGGGTTCATCGAAGAGAGGGCAGAAGGAATAAAAGAACTAAGGGAGGAGATCTCTACTTTTCAACCTGAAGCCTCTGGAATGACCGAAGCTAATAAAACAGAAGTTGAAAAAGCAGCCAGAATCTATGCCCAAGCCAAGAAGGCAATGATCCTGATCGGATCTGGCCTTTGGTCACACCTCGATCCAAAAGAGATTGCCATGGCTTCCTCCAACCTCGCTCTCGTCACAGGCCACATGGGAAAGGAATCCTGTGGCATCCTCATCCTCTTAGAAAAATGCAACGATCAAGGAGCCATCGATATGGGGCTCTTTTCTTATATGGAGGAAGATGGAAAGAAAGATCTCCTGCCAAAGGCTCTCGAAGGAAAATTAAAAGCACTCTATCTCATCGGAGGAAATCCCTTTGTCTCTTCTCCTGCCTTTGGAAGACAGGCTTTAGAAAAGATTCCTTTGATTATCGTCCAAGACCTCTTCATGACTGAAACAGCGGAGAAGGCTCACGTTGTTCTCCCTGCATGTTCCTTTGTAGAAAAAGGAGGAACGTTTACAAACCTGGAGCGAAGGGTTCAAAAATTGAATCCCCTTCGTTCCCCCCTTGGGCAGTCAAAATCGGATTTTGATATTTTCCTTTCCTTGCTTCGCCTTCTTGAATGTCCCATCCCAGGAGAAACCCCAGAGGCCATCTTTGAAGAGATTGGTCGTGATCTTCCTCATTACCGAGGTATTCAGGACGGAGAACAATGGCCAAATGGTTCCCCTTACCTCTATGCGGAAGGGTTCCCGATAGGAAAAGCAAAACTGATACCTGTCAATGGAGGAACAGTCCATCAAAATCCGGAAGGCTATCCTTTCCATCTGATCCAAAGACCTTCTCTTTTTCAATCCGGTCTTCTCAGTTCAAAAAGCGATGCTTTAAAAAGTGTTTCAGAAAAACCTTACCTCGAAATGAATCCAGAAGATGGTCATCGTCTCAAGATAGAAGATGGGGAGGTAGTACAGGTATCCACTCATGACGGTCGATCTTTGCAAATGAAAGTGAAATATTCTTCAAGAATATTTGGGGGGGTGATCACTTCCCCCTACCCCTCCCCTCTCATTGATGATGGAGGCATCTCTTCGATAAAAGTTGAAAGTTTAAGGAAAGGAGGAAATTGAATGAACATTATTGTCTGTATAAAAAGGGTCCCGGAAACAGCTGATGCAGATGTTTCCATCGGCAAATCAGGAAAAGACATCGATAAAAGTGGGCTCGCGTTCGATCTCAACGAGTGGGACAGTTATGCGATTGAAGAGGCCATCCTGCTCAAGGAGAAATTGGGCGGGACGGTAACGGTTCTCTCCATCGGAGGAGAAGATTCGAATGAATCCCTGAGAAAATGTCTGGCCATGGGCGCGGAGGATGCCATCCGGTTAACCGATCCTGCTTTTGATGGATCAGACGGCTTTGTCACGGCAAAGATTTTGGCAGAGGCGATTCGAAAAATTCCTTATGACCTCATTCTCACAGGCACTCAAGCCGAAGACGATGGATATGGGCAAGTGGGAGTGGTCCTGGCCGAACTGCTTGGAATCCCTCATGCCGCTTTAGTCACCCGCCTCGAAGCCCAAGACAAGAAGGTCAAGGTCCATCGAGAATTGGAAGGGGGTTTAGAGGAAGTTTACGAAATCGACCTCCCCGCGGTTCTTACCATTCAAACTGGAATCAATGAACCCCGCTATGTCTCCATTATGGGCATCCGAAAGGTAGCTAAAAAAGAGATTAAAACCTTTGGGGTTTCAGATCTCAATCTGAAGGCTGAAGAGGTTGGCCTTTCCGGTTCGGATATTCAGTTGGAAAAGATTTTCCTTCCTCCAGTCGGTGAAGGAGCGGAGATGTTGGAGGGAAAACCTGAAGAGGTCGCACTGAAAGTTTTCGATATTCTGAAAGATAAAGGAGGGCTCGCCTGATGAAAGAGATCATCGTCCTAGCAGAACATCGACGTGGAGAATTGAGGGATGTGACATGGGAGATGCTCTCCAAAGGGAGACAATTAGCAGAGAGCATCGGTGCAGAGATCGGAGTGGCCCTTTTGGGTAAGGGAGTAAACCAGTTAGCCGAGGCCCTCAAACCGAAAGCCCATAAGGTTTTTCTTATCGAGGATGAACGCCTCGAAGTTTACAACTCCGAGACTTATGAAAAAGTTCTTACCCAGCTGATCACTGAGAGGAAACCTTTACTCACCCTGATCGGACATACAGCCATGGGCATGGACTTTGCTCCTGGCCTCGCTGCTCATTTAAAGATGCCCCTGGCTACGGACTGCATTGGGATTGAGGCAACAGGAGAAGCCTTTTCACTCACCCGCCAACTCTATGGAGGAAAAGTCAATGCAACGGTCTCCTTTTTGAAGAAAGGACCCTACATGGTGACCCTTCGTTCTGGGGCTTTTCCGGTTTTAGAAAAAGAGGCTCTTCCGGGTGAAATGGTGAAGCTTCCTTCGCCCTTGACCGATGAAGGTCTGGCCAGACGTTTTCTCCAGTATGTGGAAGCCGCTATTGGCGAAGTAGATATTACACAGGCAGATATTCTGGTCTCAATAGGAAGAGGGATCAAGGAAGCCGAAAATATCCCAATAGTCAAGGAATTTGCCGATGCAATAGGAGGAACCCTCTCCTGCTCCAGGCCTGTGGTAGATAAGAAGTGGTTGCCCAAGGACCGTCAGGTGGGGACTTCTGGGAAAACAGTAAAACCGAAGGTCTATATCGCCATCGGCATCAGCGGCGCTTTCCAGCATGTGGCAGGGATGAAAGGTGCTGGAACAGTAATTGCTATTAATAAAGATCCCAAAGCTCCTATCTTCAGCGTCGCTCAATACGGGATTGTGGCAGATTTATTCAAAATCGTCCCTGTCTTAAAAAATAAGATCAAAGAATTCAAACAGAAAAGTTAGGAGCTCGGAGTTGGGAGTTCGGAGTCAAAACCTAACTAGTACTAATTCTCTTAACAAGATTTTCTCCGAACTCCGAACTAATTACTCCGAACTGGGATGAGGTGAGACATGGATTTTGAATTGACATCAGAACAGAAGGATATTCAGAAGGCAGCCAGGGAATTCATCCAGGGAGAATATGATAAGGAAAAGATTCTGGAATGGGAGCAGACCCATACCTTTCCTAAAGAGATCTGGAAGAAAGCTGCCAAGCTGGGATTTATCGGCATTCACTTCCCTGAGGAATACGGAGGTCAGGGTTATGGTGTCTTCGAGAATATTCTCATCGTTGAAGAATTTTGCCGGAAGGACTCCGGGGTCGGCGTGGCAGTGAGTCTGGCTGATTTTTCCTCTGAGGTCGTTCTCCGTTTTGGAACAAATGAACAAAAGAAGAAGTATCTTATTCCTATCGCCAAGGGAGAATTCATCTCCGGAGGTGCCTATACAGAACCTAACCACGGAAGTGATATTACCACCATGTCAACCACGGCATTAAAGCAAGGAGATTCCTTTGTGATCAATGGGACCAAGACATTTATCACCAATGGAAGCCTTGCAGATTTCTTTGTCGTTCTTTGTCAAACGGATCCAAGTGCTAAACCTCCTTATCGAGGTCAATGCACAATCATTGTTGAAAAAGGGACAAAAGGGTTAGACGCAACAGAGATCACACCTAAAATGGGCATTCGAATGACCTCAACGGCTGAACTTTCCTTCAGCGATGTCAGAGTGCCTTTGAACAATCTTCTCGGTGAAGAAAATAAAGGATTTTATCAGGTCCTTGAATTTTTCGATGAAAGCCGAATTGAGATCGCTGCCCAAGCTCTCGGCATCGCCCAAGGAGCTTTTGATCGGGCACTGGACTATGCCAAACAGAGGGAACAGTTTGGAAAAAAACTGGTTGATTTTCAGATCACCCAACACAAATTGGCTGATATGGCCACGAAGATTGAGACGGCGAGACTGTTGACCTATAAGGCGGCATGGAACTATGATCTGAAAAGAATCGATCCGAAACTCACTTCCATGGCCAAGATGTTTGCAGGAAGGACAGCTGTGGAGGTGGCTGATGAAGCCATCCAGATCTTTGGAGGTTATGGTTACATCACCGAATACGAAGTAGAGCGGTTCTATCGGGATGCCAAGATCACAGAAATTTACGAAGGGACAAAAGAGATTCAGAAAAATACGATTGCTTCGGCATTGATTGGAAAACTGAAATAAATCTATCCTCAATCCCCTCCCGCCAGGGGAGGGGATGAAGGGGAGGGGGAAAAGATCAATTTAAATCACCCTCACCCCAACCCTCTCCCGTCAAGGGAGAGGGGGAATTTATTAGTTGATGATGGAAAATGAAAGCCATAAAGATGTGATTCCTGAGGCCCTGGTGATTGGTGCGGGCATTGCAGGGATGCAGGCCGCCTTGGACATCGCTGAGAAAGGATTTAAGGTCCATTTGGTGGAGAAGGACCCTTCTATTGGTGGCCATATGGCCCAACTGGACAAGACCTTTCCGACCCTTGATTGTTCCGCTTGTATCATCACGCCCAAGATGGTGGATACAGCCAACCATCCCAATATCAACCTCCTCACCTATTCTGAGGTGGTCCATATCGAAGGGAAAGCTGGACATTTCAAGGTGATCCTCAGGAAGAAACCCCGTTATGTAGATGTAACCAAATGCACGGCCTGCGCAGATTGTGTGGCGCAGTGTCCTGTCACACTCCCCAATGAATTTGATATGGGACTTGGAAAGAGAAAGGCCATCTACACCCCTTTTCCCCAAGCCGTCCCTCTCAAATATACCATCGACCGGAGAGGAATACCACCTTGCACAGCTACCTGTCCTCTCCATTGTAATGCTCAGGGTTATGTGGCCCTCATCTCTCAGGGTAAGTTTAAAGAGGCCCTTGCACTGGTGAGAGAGAAACTTCCTTTTCCAGGAATTCTCGCCTATGCCTGTTCTCACCCCTGCGAGAAGGAGTGTAAGCGAATCGAGGAGGATCGACCCATCCCCATTTGCCATCTTAAAAGATTCCTCGTCGATCATGTCGAGGAACCTGAAATTGAGTTTAAACCTTCCCAAGAGAAGGATCAAAAGGTAGCCATTATCGGCGGAGGTCCATCCGGATTGGTAGCTGCCTACGATCTGAGGAAATTGGGCTATCAGGCCACTCTTTTTGAATCCCGAAATGATTTGGGCGGTCTCCTCACCCATGGATTCCCCTCCTATCGGTTACCGAGGCAGGTGATTGAGAAAGATCTCTCCATCATCAACAAAATGGGAATTGAGATCCGTCTCAACACCGAAGTAGGAAAAGATGTTTCCCCGGAAACTCTTCTTCAATCTTTTGATGCCATTTTTATTGGTGTGGGAATGACCGGCGCAGAATCAATGACTCATATCTTTAAAGAATTAAACAGCACTCGAAAGGGAACGATTCAGGTTAGTCCCATTTCTCTTGAGACCAACCTGAAAGGGGTCTTCGCAGGAGGAGATTCAGTTACTGGTCCTGGAACGATCATCGAATCGATGGCTCATGGAAGAAGGGCCGCCATCTCGATTGATCGATATCTCCGCGGCGAAGATCTGGTGGAAGGAAGGGAATCAGAAGGAAAGCAGATCTCACTTTTTCAAAGTACCCTTCCTGATTCAAAAAGGAAAGAAAAGGAAGTTCTTCCTGATATGGTCAAACCTCTCGGTTCAGGCCTCGCATCAGAAGAGGCCATTGAAGAAGCAAACCGTTGTCTCAACTGCGGAGGTTGTTCGGATTGTGGAGAGTGCGCCAAATACTGCCAACCCAAAGCCATCGTTTATGGAATGAAAGAAGAAAGGATTGAGCTCCAAGTAGGAGCTATTGTTCTCTCAACCGGTTTCGATCCCTTTGACCCGAAGAAAAAGCCTGAATTTGGATATGGGGTCTATCCCAATGTCCTTCATGGTCTCGAACTGGAGAGGCTCTGCTCTGCCTCGGGTCCTACCAAAGGCGAGATTTTGATCCAAGGGAAGAAGCCCAAGGAAGTGGTTTTCATCCACTGTGTGGGGTCGAGGGATAAAACAGTGGACAATGAATATTGTTCAAGGGTTTGCTGTATGTTCACAGCCAAACAAGCTCACCTTCTCCGAGATAAGATTCCGGACGCCCGCATCACTGTCCTCTATATGGATGTGAGAGCCTTTGGGAAAGGATTTGAGGAATTTTACGAGAGGGTTCAAAAGGAGGAAATTATTTACCGGAGAGGAAATCCATCTGAGGTTTTTCGTAAAAATGGGAAATTGGTGGTCAGAGGTGAGGACACCCTTTTAGGAGAACCTTTTGAATTGGATGCGGATCTGGTCGTCTTGGCCTCTGGGCTCGTTCCCCGAAAGGAAGAAAATATTTTGAAAAATATGCTTGGACTAGAGAATTCTTCTGACAAATTTTATGCAGAGGCTCCAGGTCTCGATCCCATCATGACCAAAGTAGAAGGAATCTTTCTTGCGGGGTGTTGTCAGGGACCCAAAGACATACCGGATACGGTGGCCCAGGCGAGCGGGGCAGCTTCTTTGGCCTGCGCCCTCCTTGCAAAAGGACGAAAACCAGAAGTTCGGAGTCCGGAGTTCGGAGTTAATAAAATTACGAATCACGAATCACGAGTTGCGGATCACGAAAAATGAAGATCGGTGTCTATATCTGTCATTGTGGAATTAATATCGCGGCAACAATCGATATTGAGAAGGTGACGGCATTCGCCAAAACCCTTCCCCATGTCGCCATGGCCCGAAATTATCAGTATATGTGTTCCGATCCCGGTCAGGATCTGATTAAGAATGACATTAAAAATTCTGGTATCGATCGGGTAGTGGTAGCTGCCTGCTCTCCGAGAATGCACGAAAACACTTATCGAAATGCTGTTCGGTCCGCAGGCCTCAACCCTTACTTTTTTGAAATGTCTAACATCCGTGAGCAGTGTTCCTGGGTTCATCCCAACAAAGAAGAGGGGACGAAAAAGGCAATGGAGTTGATCGCCTCTGCGGTAGCAAAGGTCTCCCTTCATGAACCCTTGGAAGAAAATGAGGTGGGTGTCACGCCAGCGGTCTTGGTGATCGGAGGGGGCATCGCAGGGATTCAGGCCAGTCTCGACATTGCCCATTCAGGCTTCGAAGTCTATTTGGTCGAGAAATCTCCCACCATCGGTGGTCATCTTGCGCAACTCGATCGAACCTTTCCAAATTTAGAGGAAACCTCTTCTACCCTGTTGCCCAAAATGGAGGAAGTGGCAAATCATCCTTTGATTCACCTCCTCACCAACAGTGAAGTGGAAGAAGTAGAAGGATTTGTGGGCAATTTTAAAGTCAAGATCAAACATGATCCATGTTATGTAGATCCAGACAAATGCAATCGCTGTAAGAACTGTGAAGAGGTCTGCCTGGTCAAAGTTCCAAGTGAGTTTAATATGGGATTGGTGGAGAGAAAGGCCATCTATCTCCCCTCCCCCAATGCGGTTCCTTTCAGCTATATCATTGATTCAAAAAACTGCCTCTACCTACAGAAAGGGGAGTGTGGGAAATGCAGGGACGCCTGTCCTGAAGGAGCCATCCAGTTTGAAGAGGTGGGGATGGAATTCCAGGTCGATATCGGGACGATCGTTGTGGCCACAGGTTACGATATTTTTGATCCAAAACTTAAGCCCGAATTTGGGTATGGCCTCTATAAAAATGTGATGACAGGCCTTGAACTCGAAAGATTGCTCTCCGCCAGTGGCCCCACCCAGGGAAAAATTCTCATCGATGGAAAGGAACCCAAAAAGATCGTCTTCATTCAATGTGTGGGCTCAAGGGATAAAACCGTGGGCAATGAATATTGTTCCAGGGTCTGCTGTATGTTTACGGCCAAGCAGGCTCATCTCATTAAGGATCGGCTCCCTGAGGCACGGGTCACCATCTGCTACATTGACATCAGGGCTTTTGGAAAAGGTTGTGAACAATTCTATGAGCAGGTACAGAAAAAGGGGATCTTTTACCGGAAGGGAATCCCTTCTGAGATTTATCAAAGGTCTGGGAAATTGATCGTCAAGGCAGAGGATGAACTCCTGGGAGAACCTTATGAAGAGGAGGCAGATCTGGTCGTTTTGGCAACAGGTCTCACACAGAGACAAGATGCCGATCGTCTTAGAAGCCTTCTCAAACTCTCTCAAGGGGCAGATCGTTTTTATTTAGAGGCCCACCCAAAGATGAGACCTCTCGATACGGCCACCGATGGGATTTTCCTGGCTGGAACCTGTCAGGGACCAAAAGATATCTCCGATACCATCGCACAAGCTCACGGGACAGCTTCTCGAGCCACCATTCCCCTCTTTGCAGGAAGGGTGAGAATTGAACCAATTACTGCAGTGGTGGACCGCCTCATGTGTGCGGGATGTGGTCTTTGTGAGCAGATCTGTGAATACCGAGCCCTGAAGATGGATCCTTATCGGAAAGTCATGACGGTAAATGAGGCCCTTTGTAAAGGGTGTGGAGCCTGTAATGCTGCCTGTCCCTCGAGTGCCATCAGTCTCAGGCATTTTAAGACAGAACAGATCATCGCCCAGATTCGGGAAGTTTGTTAATAAAGCTTTGGGGTCATTAAGTCATTAGGCCATTGAGTTATTAAGTTATTAATTTTTTAACGATTCACGAATCACGGATCACGATTCAGGAGTATGAAGAAAGGCCTTATCCAAGTCTATACCGGAAACGGAAAGGGAAAAACCACGGCAGCCTTAGGGCTTGCCCTCAGGGCGGTCGGTCACGGGATGAAGGTGTTGGTGGTTCAATTTATGAAAGGAAATGTCGAATACGGAGAATTGGAGTCCGCCAAGAAACTCTCCCCTAATCTTACATTAAAACAGGTGGGTCGAGAAACATTTATCTCAAAACCTAATCCCGATCCAAAGGACTTACAGTTGGCTCAAGAAGGGTTCTCGATGGCAAAAAAAGCAATCCAAAACAAAGAATATGATATCGTGATCCTTGATGAGATCAATCTGGCTATTGATTATGGTCTGATTCCCGTCAATGATCTTCTCCAACTCATCGATTCCAAACCAGAGACGGTAGAACTCATTCTCACAGGTAGAAATGTGAAGCGCGAAATTTTGCAGAGGGCCGATTTGGTAACGGAAATGGTAGATAGAAAACACTATTACGATAAAGGGGTGCCGGCCAGAGAAGGGATAGAGAGATAAAGAGGTAAAAAAATTATTTTGTTTACTACACCTCACCATCCAAACCTTTGATGAACTTTCCACAGTCATATGGATTGAAGGGGGGATGACGCATGTTCAAAGAGGACAAACTTAAAAAGGTTGAAGAGGAGAAGAAAAGGTGGATAGAGGATTTATCAAAAATCCTCTGCGAAACGCCTGAACGTCTCCCGCGGTTTACCACTGTCTCCGATCTTCAGATCAAAGGCCTTTACACTCCGGAAGATACAAAAGACATTGATTATTCCAGAGACATTGGTTTTCCGGGTGTCTATCCTTTCACCCGGGGAGTCCAACCCTCCATGTACCGGGGAAGGCTCTGGACGATGCGAATGTTCTCCGGCCTGGGAGGCCCACAGGAAACAAACAAGCGTTTCCATTATCTGTTGTCTCATGGTGAAACCGGTCTTTCCATCGCCTTTCACTATCCTACGCTCATGGGCTACGACAGCGATTCTCCAATGTGCAGAGGGGAGATTGGGAAATGTGGCGTGGCCATCGACACCCTGAAGGATATGGAAATTCTCTTTGAAGGAATTCCGTTGGACAATGTCACCACCTCGATGACTATCAATCCACCCGCTTCGATCTTGCTGGCGATGTACATTGTCGTCGCGGAGAAGCAGGGTGTCAGTAAAAAAGAAATTGGAGGGACCATCCAAAATGATATGCTGAAGGAATTCATTGCCCAGAAGACCTTCATGCTCCCGCCGAAACCATCGCTCAGGATCATTGTCGATACCATTGAATATTGTACTAAGGAAGTCCCACGTTGGAATACCATCAGCATCAGCGGCTACCATATCCGTGAGGCTGGGGCAACGGCGATTCAAGAGCTCGCTTTCACTCTGGCTGATGGCATTGCTTATGTGGAGGCAGCGATGGAAAGAGGACTCAATGTAGATGATTTTGCTCCGAGGCTTTCCTTCTTCTTTGATTCTCATATTGATTTTTTTGAAGAGATCGCCAAATTCAGAGCAGCTCGAAGGATGTGGTCAAAAATCATGCGCGAGCGTTTCATGGCAAAAAATCCACGTTCCTGGATGCTCCGCTTCCACACCCAAACGGCGGGTTGTTCCTTGACCGCACAACAACCTTATAACAATGTCGTCCGCACTGCTTATGAAGCATTGGCTGCCGTACTGGGGGGAACCAATTCCCTCCACACCAATTCTCTGGACGAGACCTATGCAATCCCCACTGAGGAAGCCGCCACTGTTGCCTTACGGACACAACAGATCCTTGCAGAGGAAACCGGGGTAGCCAATACCATTGATCCCCTGGCCGGCTCTTATTTTGTTGAAGCTCTGACCCATCAGATGGAAGAACAGGCCTGGGAATATATCCGTAAGATTGATGAAATGGGAGGAATGGTCGCAGCGATTGAACGAGGTTTTCCTCAAGCAGAAATTGCTGATTCCGCCTACAAGTATCAGAAACAGATTGACTCCTGTGAAAAGGCGGTGGTCGGTGTCAACAAATATGCGACAGAACATCCCCCCATTACGATCTGGAGAATGAAACAGGAGATTGAAGAAAGGCAATTGAGACGACTCCGTGAGGTGAAGCAGACACGAAACAATCAAAAGGTAAAAGAACATCTTAATCAGATTCGAATGGCTTCTAAAAATGGGGAGAATCTCATGCCTCACATTATCAACGCGGTCAGGGAATATGCCACCATCCAGGAAATCTGTGATGTGTGGAGAGACGTTTTTGGTCGATATTCAGATCCGGGATATTTTTAAGGGCCCGAGGGGCCTAGAGGTCAAGGGTTTTAGTGAACAAATCGGGAAGACTAGAACCCTCGAACCCTTGAATCCTTGAACCCTCAACATAGGGAGGAATGATGAGTCCGGAAAGGAAGATTCGAATTCTTATTGCCAAACCTGGCTTGGATGGACACGATCGGGGAGCAAAAGTGATCGCAAGAGGATTCAGGGACGCCGGTTTTGAGGTGATCTATACAGGCCTCCATCAGACGCCTGAGCAGATTGTGTCGGCTGCTATCCAGGAAGATGTGGATGCGATCGGATTATCCAGCCTGGCCGGGGCCCATGACTACCTTTTCCCAAGGGTGATTGAACTTCTTAAGGAAAAAGGGGCAGACGATATCATGGTCTTTGGAGGGGGAATTGTTCCCGAAGAGGACCTCCCTGCCCTCACCCAGATTGGAGTGAAAGGGATTTTCACTCCCGGGACTTCCATCGAAGATGCTGTAAACTGGGTTCGGAAAAATGTAAAACCCAGAAAATAATAGTTTGGAGTTTTGGGTTTTTGGTTTGGAAATTAAAGTCTAACGAGAGGGGGGATCAAACAGTCTTTTCAAATCACGAAAAAGAAGGGGGGTGAAGGTTTAAAAGTTTAAAATTTAAAATTTGAGATAGAAGGAAATCGAAATTTAATTAATTGTTTTAATCTAAAACAACTATTCTGCTTTCAGGAGGTATAAGAATGATAACATTTAAAGAAGGGAACTTAAGGATTCCCAAATGGAATCGAAAGGTTTTTATCGTGGCCGGAGGAACAACGGCTTATAAAAAATATTTCCCTGAATATAAACTGGAAGAGCTGGCTATGATTGCCTTCAAGAATATGTTAGAGGATAATGACTTAAAAATGGACCCCTTGGAGGTCAAGGGCCTGATCAACTTTGCCACCTATGGTGAGTTCGCCGACCACTTCCAAGACCAACTGCTCTGTGAGGCTAAGATCCATGACTATCTTGGGCTGGACCCTCTTCATAATTTAGGGATTAAGACAGGAGGGGCTACTGGAGGTTCAGCAATCCTTGCTGCAGCTATGGCAGTGGCTTCGGGTTATGCCGATGTAGCCTTAGCTGCGGGTTGGGAGCGCATGGACGAAGTGGACACCCGGACCGGTAACTATTATATTGCCACAGCGGCCTGCAAGGATTTTGAAACCCGCTTGGGTCGGGTTTACTCATCCTATTATGCCCCCATGGCGAACCGCTTTGCCGAGACCTTTAATGTGTCCGAAGTCACCCGGGCCAAAATAGCCGTCAAAAACCATCTCTATGCCTGTTCTTCCCCTTATGCCCAACAAGCAGGGAAATATACGGTCGATGAAGTCTTGGCTAGCCCCATGTCTGCCTATCCGCTGCGATTCCTTGAATGCTGCGCCATGAGCGCTGGGGCAGCCTGTGTACTGGTCTGTGATGAAGAAACAGCTTACAAGTTAACGGACCATCCCTGTGAACTATTTATCTGTGGTGGAACCCATACTTTACGGGTGGCTGACCGCCGACACATGGAAGTTCCTTTACTTCCACACGAAACCCCAGGAATGTACAAAGATCTCTATGGTAAAGAGGGAGCCCGTTATCCAGGATTTGAGAGTTTCTTAGCATCCCGATTTGCAGCCTGGCTGGTCTATCGTATGGCTGATATCAAAAATCCCCTCGAGGATATGGATCTGGTAGAGCTTCACGATGCCTTTACCATCAGTGACCTACAGACCTATGGAGATATCGGACTCAGGCCCTATGGTCAGGAGCAAGATTATATTGAGTCTGGGGATGCCTACTATATCAATCCCAATACAGGGAAACCTGGGAAATGTCCTTCCAACCTGTCAGGTGGACTGATTGGAACAATGCATGCAGTAGGGGCAACAGGTATCTTTCAGGCTGCTGAGTGCCTATGGCAGTTACAGCAGAAGTACGACAAATTCCATGGCGATCCCAAGATCTGGAAGAAATGGTGGAAAGAGAAACCCAAAGATTGGCAGAGTTTACAGATCCCTAAAAATAGTAAACAGGCCCTTTGGGTCTCCCATGCAGGTGTGGGTTCCCATGTAACCGTTGGCATTCTCAGAAAGAGCTGGTAAAGGAGGAAAAACTCGATGGTAAAGAAAACGATACAGAAAAAGAAAAAATTAGAGACGAAGAAAAAGAAACAGACAAAGAAAAAAGAAGAGATAAAATTTATTGGCAAGGTCACTAAAATCCGGCAGACCGAACCGCGTACAGTGATTGAATGGCCACGAACGCTTACCCATGTTCATACCTATGGGATGCTATCCCCGTTTTTTAAGGGTCTCAGGGAAGGGAAATTGATGGCCACCCGTTGTCCAAACAAGAATTGTCCGGAAAACCGTCTCTGGATTCCACCCCGGGCTCATTGCCCAGATTGCCACACTGAAATGACATGGAAGACTTTACCTAATCCGGTGATCGGCAAGATTTATAGCTTTACGGAAGTCGTCTATGCTGGAATTGGCATTGAGCTTTCCACCCCCTACTGGCAAGTAGATGTGGAGCTCCCGGGTTTAGCTACAATTCCGAAAAGTTATTTGTTATATGGAAAACCCTATATCGGGATGAAGGTCAAGGCTGAATTCAGAACAAAAAACCCTACCAATACGGTGCTCGATTATCACTGGGTACCTTATGAGAAATAGCTCGGAGTGATTAGTTCGGAGTTCGGAGTATTTAGGTTTGAAGCTCCGAACTCTGAACTTCGAACTCTGAACTGCATGTGGAGGTGCATATGCCACTCGATTTTGATTTGAACGATGAGCAGCAAATGCTTCGGAAGATGGTCCGAAACTTTGCTGAAAAGGAAATCGCTCCCATTGCTCAGGAACTGGACGACAAAGAAGAATTCTCCTATACGTTGACCAAGCGGATGGGGGACCTTGGCCTTTTTGGCCCTTTTGTTCCTGAAGAATACAGTGGAAGCAATGTAGGGTATGCCTCTTACATCATTGCCGTGGAAGAGATTGCACGAATAGATGGGTCTCAAGCTGCCACCCTGGCTGCTGGAAACTCCTTAGGGATTTCACCCATCTATTATTACGGAAATGAAGAACAGAAGAAAAAATGGCTTCCTGAACTCTGTGAAGGGAAAGCCCTCTCTTCTTTTGGCCTGACCGAACCGAATGCTGGCTCAGACGCTGGAGCTTCTAAAACGAACGCAGTTCTGGCAGGAGACCATTGGGTCATCAATGGTTCGAAAATTTTTATCACCAACTCCACTACCGATATCAGCAGGGTCTGTGTGGTTCAGGCTTTAACCGGAAAACGTGAAGATGGAAGGACTGAACTCTCCTGTATCTTAGTTCCGAATGGCACACCCGGTTTTACAACAAAAACCATGCATGGCAAGATGGTCTGGAGGTCCTCCAATACAGGGGAACTCTATTTCACGGATTGTAAAGTCCCCAAGGAGAACCTCCTTGGCCGGCGAGGAGATGGTTTCCATCAGATGCTCGCAACATTGGATGGGGGAAGACTTAGTATCGCCGCCATGGGTTTAGGTGGCGCCCAGGGTGCTTTTGAATTGGCCCTCAAATATTCCAGTGAACGGGAGCAATTTGGAAGACCGATCGGTTCATTCCAAGTCAATTCCTTTAAATTGGCAGACATGGCCACCGAGATTGAATTGGCAAGGCTATTGCTTTATAAAGCCTGCTGGTTGTGTGAGCAACACCGGCCTTTCTCCAAAGAATCGGCTATGGCAAAAATGTTCTGTTCCGAAATGTACCATCGAGTGGCCAACCAAGCCGTCCAGCTTCATGGTGGATATGGTTTGATGAAGGAATATGCCGTCGAGCGCCATTATCGGAACCAAAAACTCTTGGACATCGGAGAAGGGACTTCAGAAGTTCAAAGGATTGTCATCGCCCGTCACATCGGGGTTCCAGGAAGAGCACTATAGAGTTATGAGTTATGAATTATCAGTTATCAGTTATGAATTTCAATTCTAAATTCTTAACTCATAATTCTTAATTCTAAATTCTTCACTCTTAACTCTCATTTTATCTATTGCCTCTTCTCCTTGATTTTGATATTTTGTTGACACTATGAGTTTGGCCAAACGAATTTTGGAGGGGGATATTCGGGCTGCTTCCAGGCTGATGAGGGATATTGACGATCGCATGCCCAGCGCCCTGGAACCGCTGAAAGAACTTTATCCTAAGACAGGAAGAGCCTATATCATCGGGATTACAGGTCCTCCAGGCTCCGGTAAGTCCACCATCGTGGATAAGATGGTGGACATCTTTCGAAAAGAAGGGAAAAGCGTTGGGATTGTGGCGGTCGATCCCACCAGCCCTTTTTCCGGTGGAGCGATCTTAGGTGATCGGATTCGGATGCAACGCCACGCCACAGACGAAGGGGTATTCATCCGCTCCCTGGCAACTCGGGGATGTCTGGGTGGACTTACCCGTTCTACTCAAGATATTATCAATGTCATGGATGCGATGGGAAAGGATATCATCCTGGTTGAAACAGTTGGTGTGGGTCAGGATGAAGTGGAGATTGTCAACACCGCCCACACCTCCATCGTTATCTTCGTCCCGGGATTAGGAGATGATATACAAGCCATTAAAGCTGGAATCATTGAAATCGGAGACCTCTTTGTCATCAATAAATGCGATCGGGAAGGGGCAGATAAGGTGGAACGAGATCTCCGAATGGTTCTCGAAATGGGCCGAAGGAGAGAGGATAACTGGGAACCTCTCATTTTTAGAACGGAGGCGATCTTAGGGAAAGGGATTTTTGAACTGGTTTATGGGATATACCGTCATAAGCAAGCTTTGGAACAGACCAATGTCTTTGAAAAAAAGCTGAGAGAAAGGACGAAAACAACCTTTTTAGAAATCCTTGAAAGCGAAGTCATGGCCCATTTTATTGAAAAAATGGAAAAAGAGGGACAATGGGATAAGATCATCGATGACCTGATGAATCGCCGGATAGACCCTTACTCCGTGGCGGAAAGGGTCATGGCTGAGGAACTCACCAAACATCATTAAATTTGATTTGAATCCTACGAGGAGGAGGGGAATCGTTCATGAAGTCTATTGAAGCGATCCGTAAGGAATTAGAGAAGAGAAGAGCTGAAACATTATTAGGTGGGGGTCAGGAAAGAATCGATAAACAGCATCAGGATAAAAAAATGACCGCCCGTGAACGTATCGATCTTATCTTTGACCCCGGGACTTTTGTTGAACTGGACCGTTTTGTCACCCATCGTTGCACCGATTTTGGCATGGAGAAGAAGAAGTTTTTTGGGGATGGCGTGGTGACCGGTTATGGAAAGATTGAGGGCCGCCTGGCATTTGTCTTTTCTCAAGATTTTACTGTTTTCGGTGGCGCTCTGGGAATGGCTTTCGCAGAAAAGATCTGCAAGGTGATGGACCTCGCTATGAAGACAGGAGCACCGCTAATCGGCTTAAACGATTCTGGAGGGGCAAGAATTCAAGAGGGCGTAGAGAGTCTCGCGGGCTATGCTTATATTTTTTTGAAAAATGTCCTTGCCTCCGGTGTCATCCCACAAATCTCAGCCGTCATGGGACCCTGTGCAGGAGGAGCAGTCTATTCCCCCGCCATGACCGACTATATTATCATGACCAAAAAGACAAGCTACATGCATATCACGGGTCCCGATGTCATCCGGGCAGCCTTGGGTAAAACAGAGACTCCGGATGGAAAGCCTATCACCTCTGAATTATTAGGGGGAGCAAAGGTCCATATGGAAAAAAGTGGAGTGGCCCATTTTGCTGGTGAGAATGACGAGGATACGGTTCATCTCATCAAGGAGTTGCTCCGATTTTTCCCACAGAATAATCGGGAGAAGCCGCCGATCATCGAGTGCACGGATGATCCCAATCGAATGGAGGATTCGTTAAAGACGGCCGTACCAGAGGATTCCAAAAAAGTATACGACATGAAAAAAGTGATCTTGCCGACTGTGGATAACGGCTATTTCCTTGAAGTACAGAAGGATTGGGCCAAGAATATCATCGTCGGTTTTGCCCGCTATAACGGGATGCCAGTAGGGATTGTCGCCAATCAGCCCAATTGGCTAGCCGGATCCCTCGACCCAGATTCTTCGGTGAAGGCCGGCCGATTTGTTCGTTTCTGTGACTGTTTCAATATTCCCATTATCACCTTCGTCGATGTCCCGGGTTTTCTTCCTGGAATGGATATGGAGGAAAGGGGAATCATTCGACACGGCTCTAAACTCCTTTACGCCTTTTGTGAAGCGACGGTCCCAAAGATTACCATCATCACCCGTAAAGGTTATGGGGGCGCCTATGATGTGATGTCGAGTAAACATATTCGGGGAGATATCAATTACTGCTACCCGACAGCCGAAATTGCGGTCATGGGTGCAGATGGTGCAGTGAATATCATCTTCCGAAACGAAATCAAAGAGGCGAAAGATCCCAAGGAGACGCGCCAACGACTGGTCGCCGAATATCAAGAGAAATTTGCCAGCCCTTACAAGGCAGCGGAATTAGGGTATGTGGATGAGATCATTGAACCCGAGGAAACCCGTCCCAAAATCATCCAGGCTTTGGATATTTTGAAGACCAAAATCGATACCAATCCCTGGCGAAAGCATGGAAATATACCACTCTAGATGATTGCGGAATGCTGAATTTTTGAACATGAATTACAGAAAAGAGTCTAATTTGTATTAAAATGATTCCGAAATCCGCAATCCGAATTCCGAATTACAAGGTGAGGTGAATATGGCTAAAAATGTTCGAGAAGAATTTGAGAGATGGGGAAAAACCACTCTGAACAAAGTCATCTCAAAGGCACCTGAACGAGAACCTTCTTTCAAAACGACTTCCCATATTGAATTGAAGCGCCTCTATACCCCCTTGGACGTCGCCGATTTGGATTACTGTGATGAACTGGGGTTTCCCGGAGAGTTCCCGTTCACCCGAGGAGTCCAGCCCACCATGTATCGGGGACGTCTCTGGACAATGCGCCAGTATGCAGGATTTGCCACGCCCGAAGAGACGAATAAACGATATAAATATCTCTTGGAACATGGACAAACCGGTTTGAGCGTCGCCTTTGATCTTCCGACGCAGATTGGTTATGACTCTGACCACCCCCTATCTGATGGTGAGGTCGGAAAGGTTGGAGTGGCTATCGATACCCTGAAAGATGTGGAGATTCTTTTTGATGGTATCCCCCTGGATAAGGTTTCCACTTCGATGACGATCAATTCCACAGCAGCCATCCTCCTGACAATGTACATCGCTGTAGCAGAAAAACAGGGCGTCAAAAGTGAAGTCCTCCAGGGGACAATACAGAATGACGTTCTAAAAGAATATGCGGCAAGGGGAACTTACATCTATCCACCTCTCGAATCGATGCGCATCGTCACCGATATTTTTGCATTTTGTAAAGACCTCGTCCCCCGTTGGAATACCATCAGTATCAGCGGTTATCATATGCGTGAGGCAGGTTGCACGGCTGTCCAGGAAGTCGCCTTCACCTTGGCCGATGGGATTGCGTATGTGGAAGCAGCTATTCGGGCGGGTCTTGATGTGGATTCCTTTGCCTCCAGACTCGCTTTCTTCTTCTGTTGCCATAACACCTTCATTGAAGAGATTGCAAAATTCAGGGCGGCTCGAAAGCTCTGGGCAAAAATCATGAAGGAGCGATTTAAAGCAAAAAGGGACGAGTCGTGCATGTTGCGGTTTCATACCCAGACGGCCGGCTGTTCGCTCACCGCTCAACAACCCGACAACAATGTGGTGAGAGTTGCCTTTCAGGCTCTGGCTGCCGTGTTGGGAGGAACACAGTCGCTCCATACCAATTCCAGGGACGAAGCCTATGCCCTGCCTACAGAAGACTCCGTCAGGCTTGCATTGAGAACCCAGCAACTCATTGCTTTTGAAAGCGGGGTCGCCGATATGATCGATCCCTTTGGAGGATCCTATGCCGTGGAGGCCCTTACGGAAGAAATAGAAAGAAAGTCGACAGAATATATCGAAAAGATCGAGGGGATGGGCGGAGCCACCAAAGCCATCGAATCGGGCTATATTCAGGGAGAGATTGGTGAAAGTGCTTATCAATATCAGAAGGAGATCGAAACCAAGAAGCGGATCATTGTTGGATTGAACCAGTTTCAGATGGAAGAGGAACCTCTCAGGGATATCCTTCGTATCAAACCTGAGGTGGAACAATACCAGAAAGAAAAACTGGCAAGGATCAAAAAAGAAAGGAACAACACAAAAGTGAAGGAGACCTTGGCTGTTCTAAAGAAGGCTGCTCAGGGAACGGACAATGTGGTTCCTCCCATTTTAGAGGCGGTCAGGGTTTATGCCACCCTAGGAGAAATTTCAGACACCTTAAGAGAGGTTTTTGGGGAATACAGAGAAAGATAAACTGAATGCGGATTGCAGATTGCGGAATGCGGAATAAATAATCGATAAATATTTTAAGGTTTCCATTCCGAAATCCGAATTCCGCACTTATGATGGAGGGGATTATGGCCCGAAAGATAAGAGTGCTCATTGCGAAGCCAGGATTGGATGGTCACGACAGGGGTGCAAAGGTCATCGCACGAGCCCTAAGAGATGCTGGGATGGAAGTGATCTATACAGGAATAAGGCAGACCCCTGAGCAGATTGCCAATGCTGCCATCCAGGAAGATGTAGATATCGTAGGCCTCTCCAGTCTCTCCGGTGCCCACAACAATCTCTTTCCAAAGGTTGTTCAGATCCTTAGAGAGAAAGGAGCTGGAGATATCCTCGTTTTTGGGGGAGGGATTGTCCCGGTCGATGATATTCCAGGGCTGAAAAAAGTTGGGATCCGGGAGATCTTCCAACCCGGTGCCTCTACAGAAGACATTATTAAATACATTAAAGAAAATGTGAAAAACACTTAAAATAAATCGGCAAAGAGCATAGGGCTAAGCGCATAGCGTCAAAATATAAAATATAATTACTCTATGCCCTCTGCTCTCTGTGTTTTACAAATAGAAGGAGAAAACGATGCTTAAAAAAATTAATCATATTGCCATTGCCGTGAATAACATCGAGGAAGCAGCCAAGTTCTATCAAAATGTCCTGGATCTTAACCTCACAGGTGTTGAGGTGGTGACCGCCCAAAAGACCAGGGTAGGATTTTTTAAGATTGGGGAGTCCAATATTGAATTGGTCCAGCCTGCGGAACCGGATTCCCCTCTCGTTAAATTTTTAGAGACCAAAGGCCCGGGGATCCATCACATCTGTTTTGAAGTTGATGATGTGGAAGCAGAGGTGAAGGCCTATCTTGAGAAGGGAGCGACGTTGATCGACCAGAAACCCAGGCCTGGGGCTCACAACACGAAAGTGGCTTTCGTCCACCCCAAATCCTCAAGTGGTGTTCTCATCGAACTTTGTGAACTTCCAAAAGGCCACTAAGATAAGGGAACCTTCTTATGCCAGACCTTCAAAACTTCGAGCAAGAAATTAAAACTTATATTAAACCAACTACTCTCCCACTGGCAATTAAACTCCTGACCTCGGAGGAGCAGATTCCAGAAAAGACAAGGAGACCTCAAAGGGATTTCAAAAAAAGATTTTCTGTTTGTCAGGCTGTGGGAATGTCGAGGAGAATGGGATGGACCTTTGCCCTTGGAAACGAGGATGTCTCCTGTCCATTGAGCCAAGTGAGTTTAGGTTTTGAAAGGGAGTTACCCTTTTTCAAAGAAGGAAATCTCTGCGAAGGGATGTACACCAATACAAAAGAAGCAGGAAGGAGAACAGAAGCTGCTGTCCCGAAGTTCAAACATGGTCAATACAAATATATCCTCATCGGGCCTGTTGCTCGGGCGAATTATGAACCCGATATCATCCTCATTTATGGAGATTCAGCTCAGGTCATGAGGCTCGTCCATGCTGCCCTTTATGAAGAGGGAGGAACGCTTACCTCTAATTTCATGGGAAGGTATGACTGTGCGGATTACACCGCAGGGGTGATAGATTCAGGAAAATGTCAAGTCATCCTCCCTTGTAATGGAGACCGGGTGTTTGGATTTGTCCAGGATTTTGAAATGGCCTTTGCCATCCCATATACTCAAATCGATAAGATCATTAATGGACTACATGGAACCCATAAAGGAGGCGTCCGTTACCCCATCCCCTTCTTTATGAATTGGGAGGCCACCTTCCCGCCAAAATATGTTGAACTTGAAAAGTTATGGAAAGAGGGGAAAGAGTAACCCTCATTCTTACCTCATTATTGGATGTGGCCATTTTGGAAGCCGGGCGGCGGAGAAGCTATTTCAGAAAGATCCCCACTCAAAGATCATTGTTGTTGATCAGAGCAAGAAGGCACTCCTAAAAGTTTCTCATCTCTCCATTGAATCCACGATTTGTGAAGGGACATTATATCTCAAACAATTTCTATCAGAGGGGCGAAAGGCCGACTATATCATCCCTGCAGTCCCCTTCCACCTCGTCTTCGAATTCATTCACTCTCAATTGAAACCTCTGGGTGGAAAAAGAAGGAAGGTCCCTCCCCTTTCTGGACTGTCCAATCCAATGATAGGCAAGACAGGTGATCTCTATACCAGCCTTGCCAATTTCCTTTGCTCTGAAGACTGTCCAGAACCTTCTCAGTATTGCACTATTACAAAGAAAAGGCGTCCGAAACCTCTTTATCAAATCTTGAACAATTTAGAAGGGCCTTTCGAATCAAAGGTGATCCGAAGCCTCCAACTGGCACCTGGAGTTGGAGGCTTTAAACCAGAGGCGTTGTTGGGCCTACTAGAGGATATTAAAAGAAAGAAAAATTCAGGCCGTTCCATCTTGGTCAGTACTGCCTCCCTTTGCCACGGCGTTACTTCTGCCTTATCATTCTGATCTCTTAAAACATTTGTTTAATGGACTCCACAATCCAAAATTCGTCATGGAATCAGGGAGTAGACTTGCGCCTTCTTGGTCCACTCGCTACTCGGATAATCCCTCTTGAGGACTTCCAATCCTAATTTTAGCTCTTTTGGATCATGGCTCGCTTTATATTTGGCAACCCCGAGATAGTATTGGGCTTCGGGTGCGGCCTCTGTCTTAGGAAACAGGACCAGAATCTCCTGGAAGCACTGTATGGCTTGCTCAAAACGATCAAGCTCGAACTCCGTCTTCCCCTTCCCAAGGACGATCTGGGGGATGAAATCCTCAGGAGGCAAATATCCGACGAAGCGGTGATGCTCTTCACCATCTTGATCTAAGATCACAATCGTCGGAGTCCATTTAATGCTATATCGTTTTACCAGAGCCTTGTTTTTGTTGAAATCAATTTGAAGGGGAACGAAGTTACTCTCTACAGAAAAACAGACATTAGGATCGGGGTAAGTAACAGCTGCCAGCTGTTGGCATCCAATTCAGAGATTGTTATAGTAGTCCATTAAGATTAACTTCTTTTCCTTCTTCGCCTTTGCCTTGGCCGTGGTAAGAGAGGTCTCCCACTGAATTTGTTTTCCCATAACGAATCCTCCTTTCGTTGAATTAGTTTTTCGTAAACCCTGAAGACGCTAAGCCTCCATTGTTTAAATAGGGCCCTGATCTACGATTTGGCCTGGAGAATCAATCACGGACGAATCTAAAACAATCCTCTCGAAAGCAACATTGGAATTGATCGCAATAGTCCTTAGCCGTTCCAAAACAATCAAAATTCCCCTCGGCTTTCTGAACCCTTCGAATCAATTCCGTCTTTGATAATCCAAAGGTTTTTTTCAGACCCAGAGCCTTTGCCTTCGCCCTCACCTCCTGTATTTTCATTTTAACCCCCACCGTTTCAAAACTTCTGAAATATCAAAAGTTATCTTTATTATTCTTTTACGATTTTAGTCGTTTGTCAAGTCCAATTCAGCAACCTAAACGATAAAAGTTTTGTTGGTTGAATTTACGCCTTTTAAGTTTGAAATTGGAGAATCGGTAAGATATGGATATGAAATGGAAATTTCTATTTTAATCAATATATTATAAGTATTTTCCCCCTTTACTAATTTCTACTGATTTTTACCAAAAAATACCCTATTTTTGCGTTAGTATTACTTAAATATTACTTTAAGTTTTCATATTATTTTTAGTCGCAGTGTCCATCTCTATTTTCGATCTGTTTCTTCCCCGATTCAAAGAAAAAGACAATCGTTCTTCAAATTAATTGGCCTCCTGTGGAGTACCAAGCATGGTAGGGGCGAAGCATTAATTCCTTCTTGAAAGTAATACTAGAAGGGTTTAAAGTAATTGTGTAGATTTTAATTTATAATTATTTTATCAAGATCTCCCTAGTAGAACAAAACTACACCTTTTTTTCAATTCTTATTGACGTCCTCTTCATGATTTATTACACTCCTATTGAAACAGAAGGATGTGAATGTGAGAAGAAAAACCATTTTAAACAAAGAAGAAGATTATAAAAATAATCCTGATTGCCAGAATTGCCCTTATTTTATAAATAAGCTCGTCTGTCCATTTCATCGAAAAAAACCGGCGAAAGAGCGTAAATCTCATAATTTAGCCGCAAGCCAAAAGGATGAAGAGTAAATAATAAACGTAAAAAGGTATTATTCTCTTCATTAAATTGAGATTTAGTTGCTGATCTTCAGTATAGAAGATTTTATTTGGAAATCAGTGGGTTGGAACGCTATTTTTTGCCTTAAGTTTATTAGGGTTATATAAAAGAGATTGTTATAAATTTTGTTTCTGATTCAAAATAATCTGGCTTAGTCTGATCCATTTTAATTTTATAAAAGATAGGTAGATGTCTAAAATCATTCAAGAGTTTCTCAATTAATATTAAATAATTTTTTTATATTGACATGTGAAAAAAATTACAATAAAGTAAACCTTGAATCTGTACACTGTATACCATTACAAACTGAGACTCTTTGCTTCTTAATCCATTCAACTGACTTAAAAAGGAGGTGATTATTTTATTAAGTCAGTCCATTTGTGTTCTTAAAAACACTGCTGTGGAAAAGACCCAAATATTGGAAACGCTTGAATCCAAGAATGCAGTTATGAGGCTTGGTAATTACTTTGAGTTTAATAGAAACAAATTACAAAAAATCTTAAAAAAAGAAAGGGGGAAATTTTATGGAATTCAGACTAAGTACAGAGCAGGAGCTATGGAAAAACACGGTGAGGGAGTTTGCTAAAGCGGAATTGGAACCCATTGCACGGAAAATTGATGAGGAATGGGAGAGAATCCCAAAAGAGCTCATCAAGAAAATGGCTGATCTCGGGATCTTCGGAGTGACCATTCCGGAGGAGTATGGCGGCATGGCTGTGCCTGGAGAGACGATGCAGTACGCTATGATTACGATTCATGAGATTGCGAGGGGTGAGTTGAGCATGTCGGTGCCTGTATACACATTGCTGTGCATTGGATGGGCATTTATGCTCTCTCAGTATGGCACCAAGGAGGCGAAGGAAGAGATATTACCTAAGGTGGCAAAAGGCGAATGGTTCTTGGGGATCAATACGACTGAGCCCGGCGGAGGCTCCGACCTTGCCAACATTAAGACCTGGGCCAAGAGCGAAAAAACCAAGTTTATCGTCAACGGTGAGAAGGCCTATATCAGCGGTGTCAGGGAGTCCAATGAGTGGGGTGGAGGTCATCTAACCCTTTTTAAGTCCGATCCTTCAAAAGGTTATAAAGGAGCCACGTTTGCCTATTTTCCGGCCAAAGCTCCGGGCACAACCTTTACCGTATATAAAGACATGGGGCGTATGGGGCTCTCCACCGGCGGGTTTCTTTACAAAAACGTCGAGATTCCGAAAAAATACATTCTTGGTGAAGAAGGCAAAGGGTTCTATATCAACATGGAAGGTTTCAATGCCGCCCGAGTATTAGTGTCAGCCGCTTGCCTGGGAGGAGCTGAGAAGTGCCTGGAAATCGGCCGGGACTACAGCAAACAGAGGATAATCTTCGGCCGGCCCCTGTCGAGCTTTGAGGGTATCTCCTTCGAGATCGCCGATGACTATTCCAAGTTGGAGATGCTGAAGCTGATGCTTCAGAAGGGGGCCTGGATGATCGACAACTTCTACCAGGATCGATCCAGCTTTACCAAGGAAGAGATCAACCGGACGATCTCTATCTGCAAGGCCAATTCGCCGATGCTTGCTGTGGATATCGCGAAACATGCCATGATGTACCACGGCGGTTTTGGTTATACCAAGGACACACCGCTTGAGATGGCCCTGAGAGGCGCTATGTCCTATGTCGTTGGAGCAGAGGGCGGCTATCACGTTCAGAAGATCATCATCGCCCGTGACTACATCGGTGACGAGGGAGTACCGTATCGCGGGACGCAGGTAGGACACTAATACCTTCTGATGCACTTGATGCCATTTAAGCAGGGGGAATCCTATCAGGTGGATTTCCTCTGCAACTTATGGCTGCATAGAAAAGCAAGGGCTGGTCTTAATCAGCTTAGAACTTTACCCGTTTTTTGGAATAAAGACTTCGATTATTTAATAAAGGATATATATTTCAGCCATCGAAACAATGATGTTGTGGATGGATAGAAAGGAGGTTAGAACGTGAACATTGTGGTATGCTTGAAGCAGATTCCTGATCTGGTCTATATCAGAGTAAAAGATCGAAAACCCATTCTGGAAGGAGCCCCCTTAATCTTTGGAGAGATGGACAGAAACGCCCTCGAAGAGGCAGTAAGAATCAAGGAAAAGGTTGAAGGGACGAAGGTGATCGCAGTGGCGATGGGCGGTGCCAAACTGAAGGAAGGCATCAAAGGGGTCTTGGCCAATGGAGCCGATGAAGCGGTTCTATTGACGGATCCTCTTTTCGCCAATTCGGACACTGCAGGAACGGCCAAGGCGCTAGCTAAAGCTATCGAGAAGATCGGGGGATACGATCTCATACTCTGTGGCGAGGGTTCCACAGATAACTACTCTGGCCAAGTTGGGCCGAGGCTGGCAGACCTCCTTAACCTTCCGCAGATTACGTATGTCCGAAAACTAGAAATCAATGGCAATAAGATCAGAGCCGTGCGCAACATGGAAGAAAGCTTTGAGGTCGTGGAAGCTGAAATGCCAGCCCTGGTGGCGGTAGCCAATGAGATTAATCAGCCGCGATTGGCTTTACTAAAAGATATTTTAAAAGCAGGGCGAAAACCTGTTAAAGAATTAAAGACAGCAGACCTTGGGCTTTCTGGCGATGAGGTCGGGGTGAAAGGGTCGGTCAGAGAGATAATTAGTAACCTTGCCCCGGAGCAAGCAAGAAAGCAGGTGGTCTTTGAAGGTGACCTAAAAGATGTGGTTGAAAACTTGGTGAACGCTCTTACCAAAGAAGGGGTACTTGGGAGGTAATTATGGCCGAACTATTGGTTTTCTCTGAAAAGGACGACCTTGCCTTTGAACTGGTTTCGAAAGGCAAGGAATTCAGCTCCGTATTCAATATGAAGTTAAGCGCTGCTCTGTTGGGTAAGAAGATAGATGCTAAGGCTGATGAATATTTTGCTTATGGCGCTGACAGGGTCTATATAGCTGAAAATCCAGCCCTGGCCGATTTTAATGCAGAGTCTTTCGCCGAGGCCCTCTACCAGATTGGACAGCCAAACGATGTTAAAATTCTATTGCTACCTTCCACAAAACGGGGCAAAGAATTGGGTCCCCGGGTTGCTCAGAAACTGGGAGCAGGTTGTGTCACCGATGCCACAAGTGTGGAAGTGAAAGACGGGAATCTGTTAGTCAGCCGATATACCCTGGGCGGGAATACGGTGGCAGTGGAAATGATCAAGACGCCCCACAAAGTGATCACTGTAATGCCCAAGACTTTTGAGTTGGGGGCAAAGGAAGCTAAACAGGGAGAGATTGTCAAGGTAAACTTAAACCTGAAGTCACCCCGGACCCGAATTGTTGAACGGCAGGAAAAGGTTGGAGAGAAGGTGAACCTTGAGGATGCGGAAGTGCTTGTTTGCATCGGCCGGGGCTTGGAGAAGAAGGAAGATCTCGGAATCATCGAGCAACTTTCAAAGGCTCTCGGTGCAGAGGTCGGGTGCACCAAGTCGTTGTGTACCGACTACCAGTGGCTCTCAGAAGATCGGCTGGTCGGCCTCTCTGGCAAAAAGACCGGCCCCCGATTGGTCATCTCTATTGGCATCTCCGGCCAGATTCAATACACCGTAGGGATTCGAGATGCTCGCATTACAGTGGCCATCAATAAAGACAATCAAGCTCCCATCTTCGCCATGTCCGATTATGGAATTATCGGGAACCTGTACGATGTAATCCCGCTGCTCACGGAGAAACTTAAGAATCTCTAAGCGGCTCACAAATAAAATATCGGCCTGCCGATGCCTTAATGAAGGCACAGGTTTAATTGTCTCAGAATTTTGTGAAAGAGTCATAAATTGAAATATTCTAAAATATCTGAGTCGACGATTAGAAGGTTATCAAGATATTATAGATACTTAGAAGAGCTAGAAGAGAGGGAGAAGAAGGTAGTTACATCAGCCCATTTAGCCGCCAAATGCATGGTCAATCCTAATCAGTTGAGAAAAGACCTGAACTTTTTCGGTGAGTTTGGGACTCGTGGTTTAGGTTATCATGTGAAAGACCTACTCTCTGATATTAGGCGGGTATTGGGATTAAACAAAGAGTGGAGAATTGCAGTGATCGGCATTGGGGATTTGGGCTCCTCCCTTTTGGCTTATAATGATTTTCTAAGACAAAATTATAAGATTGTTGCGGCATTCGATGTCGATCCTCTAAAAGTAATCGGGAGGGTTTCAGAAAAGTTGGGCCAGCCCGTGGAAGTCCTTCACACCAACCGGATTAAAGAAGTAGCTAAGGAGAGGAAGATCGAAATTGGGCTTATCACAACCCCTTCCTCAGAAGCTCAGAATGTAGCAGATATGCTGGTTGAGGCAGGGGTGAGGGGAATTCTTAACTTTGCGCCAACGCAGATTACAGTCCCTGAAGGATATGTGTTGAAGGATATCTTCTTCACAACGGTCCTGGATAATTTGGCCTACCTTCTATCGAATAGTTAAAACAAGAAATTTCCTTTTCCTATGAAACCCATTCCTAATTCCTACTCCCCTTTCTGAGATTTTAAAACATAAGATTTCAGGTGGTCATCAATAAAATGAGATTACATAATCTGAGGACCCTTTGTTGACGTATAGAAAAAATTATGATAAATTTCAGAATGTGGGTAGGAAAATTACTATTTAATCTAAGCGATTGGCAAAATATAACAAGTTTGGGATTCTTACTTGAATAGAAAACCCATCCAAATTTTTCTGGTTATAGCAATTTCATTTGCTATCCCCGTGTCTTCAACTTACGTCTGTTATTATACTGTGGCAGCAGCCGATTTTATTTCTCTCGATCTAAAGATTGAGAATTTCGATCAGGAATATCTGTTTGCTGCTAATCAGAGCGAATTTAAAGTGTATGGATCAGATGGCTTTTTCAAAGGCTTTC
>Ga0116120_1000434_pt1 | contig 36643 bp, 25 predicted proteins | sample June2015DPH_11_1_3_FD_89724 | JGI IMG/M metagenome (GOLD analysis project Ga0116120, IMG submission 89724) | Peatland microbial communities from SPRUCE experiment site at the Marcell Experimental Forest, Minnesota, USA - June2015DPH_11_150 | ecosystem: Environmental > Terrestrial > Soil >... | reverse complement strand
ATCTTTTGCCGGGCGTGCGCAATTACCACGTCTCGGTTAAAGAGTCGGGATCGAACATCATTTTTCTGCGCAAGGTCGAGCCGGGCAGCGCGGACAAAAGTTACGGCATCGAAGTGGCGCGCCTGGCGGGATTGCCGCACAACGTCGTGGAGAGAGCTCGGGAAATTCTGGCGAAGCACGAGCAGAACGAGCGCAGCCTGAGCGCGCGCCTCGAGGCGCGCTCCGCCACCGCCGAGACGGGGCCGGTTCAGTTGACCATCTTCACGCCCTTGAACGCAGAAGTCGTCAGGGCCATCGAGAACGCTGACCTCGATAACTTGAAACCGATTGAAGCGCTGAATCTGCTGGCAGAACTGAAGAAACAGATTCAATCCTAGCGCGGCAGGAACGCAACCAATTTTGTTGAAGTGGCGAGTGGCAAGTGGCAAGTGATTTCCGATTGAGGATTGACGCCGCTCATGGGTTCTTTTCCAATCGGCAATCGAAAATCGGCAATCAAACGCTCGGAGTCGATAGCCATGGGCGCCGGTAGACAATCCCTCGGCCAGCTTCTCTTCGTTGGACTGGAAGAGACCAAGTGGACGGCTTCTTGCGAGCGCGTGATTAGTCGCTTTCAGCCCGGCGGCGTGATTCTCACCCAGCGCAACCTCCGAAATCCCGAGCAGACCGCGGAGATGCTCGAGAAGATCGCGCGCACTTTGGACCTCATTCCATTTCTGGCCATCGAAGAAGAAGGTGGGACGGTCGATCCCTTGCGAGCATTTTTCCCTCCCCTGCCCTCACCGCGGCGAGTGGCAGCCAAAGGCCCGGAGAAGGTCGAGCGGATGGGATCGCTTGTGGGCGAGGCGTTGGCGCTCCTTGGCTTCAACCTCAATTTCGCGCCCAGGCTGAACCTGGCGAAGCGATCGGTGAAGCCATCGCTTGACCAGCAAGCGTTCAGCTCCGATCCGCGAACTGTTGCTCGGTGCGGCGAAGCCTTCGTAACCAGGCTCCGGCGTCACAAGGTCGCCGCGTGTGGGAAGCACTTCCCCGGCCTGGGCGCGACGCAATTCAGCGTCAAGGGCGTGTTGCCCCTTGTGGACAAGCCAATGGCGACGCTCTGGCGTGATGACCTTCTTCCTTTTCGCCAGTTGCTTCCTCGGCTTGCCATGGTCAAGTTGAGCTATGCGGCATACAAAGCCTACGATCTTGATTTGCCGATTCCGGCGTCGCATTCCGTGAATGTTCTCGAGGGACTGCTGCGCGTGAAACTCGACTATCGCGGCGTTTCCGTGGTTGATCCCTTTGAATTAATGAGGGAGATGGAAAAGGGGCTTGTCGACCTCCCCGTTGGCGATGAGGGAATAATGATTTTCATGGACGGCGATACTGCCGCGAAATCCATCAGCCTTGGGTGCGATGTGCTGGTGGTAGATTTTCAAAGGAGACTTTTCGAACTCGCCGCAGAGAGTCTGAAGAAATCCCTTGAAGACGGAAGTCTCTCGAAGCGGCGGGTGGACGAAGCGCTGAAGCGCATTCGCCGCGCCAAGAGAGGCTTGCGTCTTCCAAAGGGAAAATTCTCGAAGCGCGATTACGACCGCTTGTGCCGGCGATTCGAAGACTTCAGCAAAGAGTGCCACTCGACGGAGTAACGTATTGCCCGAAAAAACGGCTCCGATAACCCGTTTGGCCGTCGGTCTGATGTCCGGCACATCGATGGACGGCATTGATGCGGCCCTAGTGCGATTGAGCGGAGTCGCAGAGCGGCCTCAGGTTCAGTTGCTGGCTTTCGTCACGCTGCCTTACCCGAGCACGGTACGTGAGAGGCTCTTGTGTGTGGCCGGCGGCGCGCCAACGACCACCGCAGAAATCAGCGAGCTTAATTTCTTGCTGGGCGAATTGTTTGCGACCGCGGCACTCAAGGTTTGTCGTCGCAGCGGCATCTCAGCCAAGCGCCTTTCTGTAATCGGCTCGCACGGTCAGACGATCTATCATCACGGCCAGAAGGCACGATCCGCTCGAACGCGCGACCGAGGATTGTCGCGTTCCGATAGAGCGGCCCGGCCTTCCACGCTTCAGATCGCGTCGCCCGCCGTGCTCGCGGAAAAGACCGGCGCTCCTGTTGTCGCGGATTTCCGAACTGCGGACATCGCCGCAGGAGGGCAGGGCGCGCCCCTGGTGCCCTTGGTGGACTACCTTCTGCTACGCGACGCGCGACTCGGCGGCGTGGCCTTAAACATTGGCGGCATCGCGAATGTCACAGTGATGCCCGCTGGCGCCCACCCCGCCGATGTGATTGGCTTCGATACAGGACCGGGGAACATGGTGATCGACGCGCTGGCGCGGCAATTTACGCGCGGGCGACAGCCATTTGATTCCGGCGGACGCTTGGCGGAGCGGGGCGCGGTTATTGAGCCGGTGCTGAAGGAAGCGCTTCATTTTCCATTCTTTCGAAGAAGGCCGCCGAAGAGCGCGGGACGAGAGCAATTTGGCAGTGAATTCGTAAAGCGCTATTTCCTCAGCACGCGCACCGTCAGCCCCTACGACCTTATCAGGACCGCGACGGAGTTGACCGCAAGGTCGATCGCCGACGCGCTGCGCCGATTCGTTTTCCCCGAGGCGAAAATCCAGCGCCTGATTGTTTCTGGCGGTGGCGCGCACAACCGGCTGCTCGTTCGTCGCCTCCAGGAATTATTGCCACAGGTTTCTGTGCTCCTTTCCGACGAGTTCGGTCTTCCGGTGGACGCAAAGGAAGCGATGGCCTTCGCGTTGCTGGCCGACCGAACCGTGCACGCTCTGCCTGGGAATCTTCCCTCGGTTACTGGCGCCCGCAGAGCAGTCATTCTGGGAACGCTCACGTGGCCATGAGATCGTCGTCGCGCAAGGTTTCCTCCCGAGCAAGAGTCATCCCTTAAAGCCCAAGTACCACAGGTTGACGAGCAGGACTTCCCGCCACGAATGAACGACACGATCGAACGCCGCGGCTTCAATGGGGCTATTCGGAGCCGGAGACCCGAAAGCCGTGATGCCCAATGCCTTGAACATCAGCTTGACGCGGTAAAGATGAAATCCATCGCTCACGGCGATGCAGGTGTTTTTGTGCCTGTTGCGCAGCAACTGGGCTACGGCCTGCACGGTGGCGTGGGTTGTCTCACCGCGATTTTCAGAGAGGACTTTCTCCTCGGCCACGCCCGCCTGCACCAAGTAATCGCGGCCCACTCCCGCTTCTGTAAAGTGCGGATCACCGCCGCTGCCTCCGGAGGTGATTACGATGGGCGCGAGGCCCAGTTCTTCCAACTCAAAAGCGTGGTCGAGACGCGCCTTGAGGACCGGCGAAGGCGCTCCGTTGTATTGGGCCGCCCCGAGCACGACGATAGCGTCTGCCGGTCGGGCCTCGTCCTTGGTCGCTAGCTGGCGAATGCGTTCGAAAAGCGACCACTCTGCCCACGCCGCTCCCACAACGGCGGAGACGAAGACAAAGAGAACTACATATCGAAGTCGCGGCCCACTCAGTCGAGAAACTCCTTCAGTTCAGACTCTGGCACCCCGCCTGGGCGAAGGATGCGAACCCGCTCGCCAAGAAGGTCCACAACCGTAGACGCCGTCTGACCTTGAGTCGGGCCGCCATCCACGATTAGAGGGAGTTCATCTCCCAGTTGTTTTTGCACTTGTTCGGCAGTGGAGCAAGGAGCATTCTGGGTCAAGTTGGCGCTGGTGCCGGTGATGGGGCGGCCGGCCGCGGCAATAATGGCCACGGCCAGGGGAGCGCGCGGCCAGCGGAGTCCGACTTTGCCGGTGTTCGCCGTCACCTTGAGGGGAATCAGCCGCGATGCCGTCACGACCATGGTGAGCGGGCCGGGCCAGAACTTCTCCGCCAAACGGAAGAAAGTGCGCGGAGGATTGAAAGCGAACTCGGCGGCCTGGTCGAGCGAGGCCACTAGCAGAGGCAACGGCCGATCGGCCGTCCGGCCCTTGATGCGGAAGATTTCGCTCACCGCTGCCAGGTTCATGGGATCGGCTCCCAGACCGTAGAACGTGTCGGTCGGAAACGCGACCACCTTGCCGGTGGTAATGAGTCGGGTGGTGTATTCCAGCACGAACTCCATCCGTGAAGCGTCACACGGATCAACTGTGATGATTTCAGCCATGTCACCGCCGGGGGCGAGGCTATCCTTGATCGTGTCGCTGACCGTAACACAAGCTCCGTGCCGGGTCAAGAAGCGAACACACGCGAACAGCAGCTTGGAAGACATCAGCCGCGGCCGCGCGACATTGGCCGTTAAGAGGTAGGCGGCAGACCGGTGCCAAGACCGCGAATCCCACTCTTCGACTTACCCAACAAAAACTCCGCAAGAAAACGTTCCTGCCTCGTTCTCTTCCTGAGCGCGCCATCGAGTGGATGCGCCGATCAAGCCGCGGGTTTATCTCGAACGTGCTGCGGCAAAACTTCAAGTGGGAGAACGGTCATGAAATCAGGAAACGGTCGAACGGGAAAACAAGTACTGTGGTTTGCGGCGCTGTCGGCGCTGGCGCTGCTGGCTTTGGGAGTCGCGGTCGAATGTCTGCCCGTGGCGGGCGAAGACGCTTGGGTGGCCACGTATTCCCATAGCCGCTTCAGCGCCACCATTCCCTATTATGCTGCGGCCGCGGGGCGCGGCGAGCTGACGGTCGAGATCCTGGATCCCGAAGATCGCGTCATCGCGCAAGACAAGCGCGACGTGTGGGTAAGCGAAGGGTCAGGCGTCTGGCAAGAACAACTCCGGCTCGCGAAGCCGATGGCGATCGAAGATCTCGTTTGGCATCGTTTGCGCTATCGTTTTGAATACGCACATTCCGCGAACCAATCCGACGCAGAGCCCTTCGAGGGCACCCAGTCGATTTCGCAGATTCTTCGCACGCCCGTGGTTCACATCCTGGGCCAACAATCGTACCTGGCCGGAAGCCGCGCCGCGGTGCGAGTGATCGCCACCGATTCCAGGAACGAAATTATCTCCGGCGGCGTACTGCGCATCGAGTTGCTCGAAGGTGAAAAGACACCTCGATCTCTTTTCAAGGGCTCGCTCGACCGGCGCGGCACCACGGAAGGACAGTTCCAATTGCCTGTCGGCCTTGTCGGGTCGTTTCAATTGCGTTACAGCGTTGATACGGCCATCGGTTCGACCGAATTCACTCAAAACGTCCGGCTGGAAGACAAGCAGTCGATCCTCCTGACCACCGAGAAACCGATCTACCAACCTGGGCAAACGATCCACGCGCGGGCGCTGGTGCTGGAGCGGGCCGACCATCATGCGGCAGACGGGCGCACGTTGACCTTCGAGGTCGAAGACTCGCGTGGCAACAAGGTCTTCAAGAAAGTCACCGCCACCGACGAGTTTGGTATTGCCTCAGCCGAATTCACTTTGGCCGACGAAGTCAACCTGGGCACTTATCACCTTCGCGCGCTTTTGGGCGATGCCGCGGCCGGCGCGTCGAGTACCGCCGAGTTGGCTGTGAATGTCCAACGGTATGTGCTGCCTAAATTCAAAGTCGCAGTGGAATTCTCTGGCAATCACGGCAAGGCGAGGCACGGCTATCGTCCCGGCGATCGTGTGTTGGGGACGGTTCGCGCCAACTATTTTTTTGGCAAGCCGGTGGCCGATGCTGAGGTCACGATCAAGGCGACCAGCCTGGACGTGGCATTGTTCGAGGCCGGGTCCGTTCAGGGCAAGACCGATCGCGAGGGCACTTATCATTTTGATTTTCGACTTCCATCCTATTTTGCTGGCCGCCCGTTGGACCAAGGTGCAGCCAGGGTACTGGTAGAGGCGAGCGTGAAAGATTCGGCCGCGCATACCGAGACGCGCGGCGAGGCAATCACGGTGGCTCAGGCGCCGATCATCATCACCGCCGTGCCCGAAGGCGGCACCTTGATTCGCAACCTCGAGAACGAAGTCTTCATTCTCACCTGCTACCCGGACGGCTCTCCGGCGAGGACAGAATTGATGGTCCGTGGAACAGGACTCGCCCGCCAGCGCGTGTCGACCGACGATGGCGGCGTGGCCATTGTCAAAATAACGCCCAACAGCAATGGCGTGCCACAGCTCACCATCGATGCCCGCGACAGCGAAGGCAACGAGGCGGAAAAATACGTGGCGCTCGAAACCCGCTCCGGGGAGGACCAAGTCCTGCTGCGAACGGAGCGCGCCGTCTACCGCGCCGGCGATCGCATTCACATGCTGATTTTCTCCACGCGCCGCCAAGGCACGGTCTACGTCGATGTGGTGAAGGACGGACAGACAGTCCTGACGCGGGACCTCGAGGTTGAGAGCGGCTTGGCCACCCTCGACCTGGCCGCAACGTCGGATCTTGCGGGCGCCGTGGACCTGAACGCTTATCAGTTCGGCCAGAACGCAGTGCCCGTCGGCGACCACCGATTGATTTTCGTCCAGCCGGCTGACGACTTGAAGATTGAAACCGTGGCCGACGCGCCCGTCTACCGGCCCGGCCAGGACGCTCGCATTCACTTCCGGGTAACTAATGGGCGTGGGCAAGGCGTCCGCGCGGCGTTGGGCTTGCAGGTGGTGGACGAAGCCGTCTTCGCACTAGCGGAAAAACAACCTGGCTTCGCTAAAGTCTTCTTCTACCTCGAGCAGGAAGTGTTGAAGCCGCGTTACGAAATCCATGCGATCGGAATGCCGGAAATCGTCGAGCCGGTAGAGAAATCCGAAGTCGAACGGCACGATCGCGGGGCGCGCGCTTTATTCGCGGCCACGGAGATCGTGAACGCCAACAAGTTCGAGACCGAATTCGGGCGGACGATTCCGGCCACAAAATACCAAGACTACGCCAACCGTTATCGCGCCAAGTTTTTGGAGCAGGCGCACGAACTGGCGAAGAGACTCAGCTATTACTATGTCGAGCATCCCAATGCTGGTGACCTGGCAAGAGTCGCGCAGCGCTTAGCGCGGAGTGGCGACCTAAACCTCAGCGACGCGTGGGGCTCAGAGCTGCGCTTCGAGCCCAACGCCTGGAACGACGGTCGAGCCATCTACACCCTGTTGGTCAGCGACGGTCCAGACAGGCAGCCGCGCACCGGGGACGACCTGAGCGTTTACCTCGAGGTGCGCAAGCGCCATGGGGTAAGCACTCCGCAAGCGATCGACAAAAGCACGATTCAGGTGGAACTCGAGCAGGGCTTCGGCCCGTTCACTTCGCGCGGCGAAATCATGGCCACTGTAGTCGACAGAACCGGAGTCGCCGTCGAGGGCGCAACGGTTACAGTCCGCGCGAGGGAGAGCGGCATCTTGCGAATCGCGCGCTCCAACGCTCGCGGTGATTTTAGTCTGCGCAATTTGCCGGAGGGAGCGTACGACGTTACCGTCTTGATGGCGGGGTTTGACAGCGTGTCCGCCAAAGACTTGCCCGTTCGTCCTCGGGGTCGGCTCAAACTCTCGGTCGCCTTGCGCAGCGATACCGAAGAAACCGTGGTGACGGTGAATGACTCCTTTGGCGTATTCATCGGACGCGAGACGCAGGAAGTCATGGTCGAGGCGCGCGCGCAGGCCATGGAAGTAGCCGGCGGCGTGTTCGCCGATCGAAGGGCCATTCCCGGGCCCCCTCCGCCACCGATGGCCATGCCAGCCGTCACTCTGAAATCAAAATTGCAGGATGGCGAAAGGAAGGATTTGGATGCGCTGTCGCGCAATACTGCAACGTTAGCCAAAGAAGAGGATTCGGCCGCGCCGCGCGTGCGGTCGTACTTCCCCGAAGCGCTTTACATCAATCCCGAAATCATCACGGACGGCGACGGCCGCGCCTCGATCGTGATTCCACTGGCCGACTCAATAACCACCTGGCGGATGGCGCTCGTGGCCTCGACCCCGCACGGCGCGCTGGGCACCGCAACTTCGAGCCTGAAAGTGTTTCAGGATTTCTTCGTTGATCTCGACCTGCCCGTCGCGCTCACCCAGGGCGACAGCGTTTCAATCCCAGTGGCGGTCTATAACTATTCCGGCGCGGACGGCGACGTGCGGCTGGAATTGAAGCAGGACGAGTGGTTTAGCCTCGCCGATGATGTCGCCGAGAAAACGGTGAAAGTCGACGCTGGCCGCGTCGGCGGTTCGCAGTTCTCGGTGGTCGCCCGCCGCATCGGTAAGTTCAAACTCACACTCACGGCGCGCATGAACGGCGACGCCCGCCGGGCGGACATTGTGGTGCGCGAAATCGAAGTGGTGCCCAACGGGCGCGAGCAAAACCTGGTTTATAACGATCGCCTCGAAAACGTCATCCGTCAGGAAGTGAGTTTTCCGCCCGCGGCCATTCCCGATGCCAGCAAAATTCTCGTGAAGCTCTATCCCGGACCGCTCAGCCAGGTGATTGAAGGCATGGACAGCATTCTGAGCATGCCCGGCGGCTGCTTCGAGCAGACTTCTTCGAGCACCTATCCGGACATTTTGGCGCTCGACTACATGAAACGGACAAAGAAACTGACGCCGGAAATCCACGCCAAAGCCGAGGGGTTTATTTCGAACGGATACCAGCGGCTGCTGACGTTCGAAGTTCCCGGCGGCGGGTTCTCGTGGTTCGGGAACGCGCCCGCCAACAAGATCTTGACGGCCTATGGACTGATGGAATTCTACGACATGTCCAAGGTCCATGATGTAGACCCCAACCTCATCGCGCGCACCGAGAGTTGGCTCGCCGCGCAGCAACAAGACGACGGAAGCTGGAAACCCGATCAACAATTTATCAATGAAGGCGCCACGAACCGCTACAACACCGACGTGCTGCGCATCACCGCGTACCTCGCTTGGTCCCTGGAGAACACGGGTTATCGCGGGCCGGCGGTTGAGCGCGCCAAGACCTACATTGAAAAGCACCTGCGCGGCAAAGAAGACAGCTACACATTGGCGGTGCTGGCGAATTTCGCGGTTGATGGCGGCAAGGACCGTGAATTTATTCGTGAGATGATGGGCCGCCTGCTTGATGCGCGCATCGAAAATGCCGATGAAGCCTGGTGGAATGCGGAAGAAACCGCCGTGTACTCGACTGGTGCGAGCGCCAGCATCGAAACCACCGGCCTCGCTCTCCAGGCGCTGCTGAAATGGGGCGAGAGCGCGAACACGGCGCGCAAGGCCCTGCGGTTTATCACTGCTAAGAAAGACGCGGCTGGCAACTGGGGCACCACGCAGGCCACCATCATGGCGCTCCGAGCTTTGCTGCTGGCCACCGAAAAGGGCTCAGCCGATGTCCGCGGCACGGTCGAAATCGTGCTGAATGGGAAGTCGGTGGAGCAGTTGGTCCTCAATGAAGAAAACAACGATCTGCTCCACCAATTTGTTTTCAAGGACCTCGATCCCAAAGGCGCGAACACCGTGGAAATCAAATTTGCGGGCAAGGGTGGGCTGGCGTACCAGCTCGTAGGCCAGTACTTCCTGCCCTGGGATCAGAAGCCACAGGGCGAACCCATGTCGATTGACGTCGCCTATGACCGTACGCGCCTGGCTCAGGATGATATCGCGACTGCGACTGTGACCGTGAAGAACAACCTGCGCAAGGCCGCCAACATGGTGATGGTGGATGTGGGAATTCCGCCCGGGTTCGATCTGCTCAGCGAGGACCTGGACGATTACCGCGCCCAAAGCGCGAATCGAAAGAGTGGGCGGCTGGAGAAGTTCAGCCTCACCGCGACCCAGGCTATTCTTTACTTTGATTCGTTTGCGCCCGGCGAGACGGTGACGCTCAAATATCGTTTGCGCGCCAAATATCCGATTCGCGCCAAGACCTTCGCCTCACGCGTTTACGAATACTATGCTCCCGACGTGCAGTCGCTGGCGCGGCCCATCCAATTGGAAGTCAAGGCCAGGTAGCCGCTGGAAACACTTTGAATGTCCTATTACGGTGGCGGGTGGGCGAAACGTTTTCCACCCGCCATTTTCTTTTTGCGAGGTGGTATTATTTTGTGCGCGCCCATACAGCGGCATGTCATGGGGCCGGCTGGCTTGTATGGGCTCATACTTGCGCGGTCATTTTAGGAATCCAGAAAGGAGCGGAGACCATGAAACTTCTCAACCTCGACATAACGCGAATCGCTCACGATACGTTTCGAATCGCGGGATCGAAGGTGGTTTACACCGATCCCTTCAAAGTAACGAAGAACGACGAAGCCGACGTGGTTCTTCTGAGCCACGAGCACTTTGACCATCTGAGTCTCGACGACCTGAAGAAGGTGATTCACCCGGGCACCACCATCGTGGCCAGCCCGCTATGCAAAGACGGGCTGAAAGATGTGAAGGTGCGGGAAAAGCATTTTCTCGATCCCAACGGCAGAATTACCATCGGAACCCCGAAGACCGGCGAGGTGATAATCGAAACTCTGCCCGCCTACAATATCAATAAGTTCAAATCGCCAGGCCAGCCGTTTCATCCCAAGGGTGAAAAGCGCCTGAGCTTCATCATCAAAATGGACGGCACCAGCGTCTACTTCGCCGCCGATTCGGATTTCATGCCGGAAATGAAAAATGTGAAGTGCGATATCGCCTTGTTGCCCGTTTCAGGAACTTATGTGATGACGGCGGAGGAAGCCGCGGAAGCAGCGGCGGCCATCCATCCGAAAATCGCCGTCCCCATGCACTACGGAGCCATTGTGGGCAGCAACGCCGACGCGGAGAAATTCAAGTCGCTGGTGAAGAATTGTCAGGTTGAGATCATTTGAAGAAATTGATTCATTGAATCATTGATCCATTGAGTTATTGAAACCGCTCAGGGGCCAATGGATCAATGAAACAATGCGGCAATGAATCAATTTGCGTTGGCCCACGCCAACCCGTCCGCGCCGCGGCCCACGTCGATCAGTTTGTCCACGGACCAAGTTTTCAGGTTAATGACGGCAATCTTCTGGCTCACGTCGCAGGAGACGTAGGCCACGCTGTTGTCCGGTCGGACAAGAACCTCCTGCGGCGCTCGGGGCACATCAATGGTCCGCGCGAGCTTCATTGAATCGAGATCGACCACTCCAACTTTGTTCAGCGTAATCAGGGCGAGAACCAGCCATCGGCCGTCGCGCGTGGGCGCAGTTCCGTAGGCGATGCCGGCAAGTTCCACCCAGGTCTTCACTTGATTTGTCGAGGTGTCGATGACGGCGAGCCTCGGCGCTGTTTGGTCCGCGGTGAAAGCGTACCGGTCGTCGATGGAGAGTGAGATGCGCTGCGCTTCCTTGGAAATCGGGATGACGGCGACGACCTTCTTCGCCTCGAGATCGATAGCGCTCACCGTGCCGGCATGAACGTTTGATGTGTAAGCGCGCTTGCCGTCGCGCGTGATGGCCAGCATGTGGGACTCGGGCTGGCCGGTCGGAATCCGTTCCACAATCTGGTTGGTGCGGGGGTCAATCAAGTCGATGGAGTTTGTCAACTCGGTGGAGATGTACAGCAATCCGTTCTTGGGACCGAACACCGCGCAGTGCGGCCTCACCGGGCGCCCAAAATCAATCGTGTGGATGAGCCGGCGAGAGGCGATATCGATCACAGCCAGAGTTCGACCATCCGTGCCCGGCGAGCCCACGCCGGAATTGCCGTAGATGGGAACGTAGGCCGTGCGGCCGTCGGGCGAGGCAACCACTTCGTGCCCGGTGATTCCTTCTTCCGGCACCACCGCAAGTTGCCGCCCCGCATCCGGATCAACAATTCCGAGGGTGTGCTCGCCTTTGTTGGCAACCAGCAGCAATCCGCGTGCCTTCCCTGCCGTCGTGTCGGCCGCTGCACTGTTCATCACGCCTCCCAGCGTAACTGCCATCACGAGCATGGTAATGAATCGCGCCATGGAATCTTATAGCCTCCAATCCTAGTCCCCCGCGCCTAGCCCTATTCCCTAATTCCTAATTCCTGCTTCTGCCCGCACTCCCCGCACGGGCAGAGCGAGCGAAGATAATCAAAGGCGTAAATGCCCGTCGTGTGCCCGTCGTTCCAAATGATCTGAAGCGCGTAGCGCCCCACCAATTCTGCGCGGCCGGGCTTGAGCGCCTTCACGCCAAACATTGGGAAAGGGCTGCTGCCAGCGGTGGACGGTTTGCCGCCGCAGGTGGCGCAAGGACAGTGATCGCGCAAGTAACGGTAAGGATACACGCTCACATGACCGTCCGACCACTGAACGCTCAGCGTATCATTGCCGGCTTCGAGCTTAATCAACTTGGGTACCACCTGCGTCATCGAAGAAAAAGCCGTCAGCTGTCAGCCGTCAGCGCTCAGCAACCATGAGGCATCGAGGGTTTGCTGATAGCTGAAAGCTGATAGCTGAGCGCTGGCGGCTGCCGGATTCGCGCGATCACTCAATCTTAATCTCTTCCGTCTGCTCGCTCGCTCGCTTCACCTGTTCTGCCAGCGCCAGCGCCACCTCATGAAAGGCTCGGCCGTGCGCAGTGGACTCATCGAGAGCCACCGGCTTGCCGTTGTCGCTCGCGGCGCGAATCGAAACATCCAAGGGAATCTCGCCCAAGAACGGGTAACCCATCTTCTCGGCTGCCGCACGCGCCCCGCCGTGGCCGAAAATCCCCTCGCGATGCCCGCACTGGGGGCAGATGTAGTAGCTCATGTTTTCCACCACGCCCAAAATCGGCACGCGGAGTTTCTGGAACATGGCAATGGCCTTTGATGCGACAGCCAAGGCGAGGTCCTGGGGCGTCGAGACAATCACCGCTCCTGTGAGCGGGATGGTCTGCGACAGGCTGAGTTGGATATCGCCGGTGCCTGGGGGCAAGTCCATCAACAGGTAATCGAGTTCGCCCCAGCGCACCTCGCCCAAGAATTGGCTGACGGTTTTGTGCAGCATCGGGCCGCGCCAGATCACCGCTTCGTCCTTGGGCAGAAAGTAGGCCATGGAAATAATCTTGATGCCGTACTCGACTGGCGGCTCGATTTTGCCGTCCACCACGTGCGGCGCCTCATGGCCACCCATCAGGATGGGGATGCTTGGGCCGTAGACGTCCGTGTCCATCAGTCCGACTCGAGCGCCGGTCCGGTGCAAAGCCACCGCGAGATTTGCAGCCACCGTGGACTTGCCCACTCCGCCCTTGCCGCTCGCGACAGCCACCGTGTACTTCACCTGTGGGATTAGGTTCGACATCTGCGGCATTGGAGCAGCGCCCGGCGCGGTTCCACCCGCCGGTCCTGATGTCACGCGCACCTGGACGTCACTCACGCCCAGCAATTGGACAGCTTGTTTGGCGGTGGCGCCCAATTGCTGCTTCACGGTGCTTGCCGGCGTGGGGAAATGAATGGTGAACGATACACGGCCGTCGCCGACTACGAGGTCTTTGACGAATCCGAGCGAGACGATATCCCGATTCAGGTCGGGATCTCTGACGGAACTTAGCGCGTGAAGGACATCTTGTAAACTAACCGGCATTCTTTCTGTTTCTCCTTATTCATGTGATGCACCGACGCAGGCTTTACGCTCAAGCACTTTTATTCTGCGGACGCCATCACGGGATGTCAAACTCCCGCTTTCTGTCAGGTTTTCTCCTGACTCCTGACTTCTGGCTCCTGACTCCTTCTTATGGTCCCACCCTCCGCGCGATGGCGTGCAGCAGGTCGTACTTGGTCAGAATATCGTAATGACTGTCGCCGAGATTGACAAATACGGCGGGGCAGTCGCGCGTAATGCACGTAGTGATTTGATCGAGCGTGGCCGAGGCTTGGACGACGGGAAAGGATGCGCCCATGGCCTCACGCACGACGAGCTTCTTCAGATCTTTTCCTTCGAGCGCCAGGTTCAAAATCGCGTCTTCGTAGATGGCGCCCACCGGGGAGCCGTTCTCGAAGACCGGCAACTGCGAGAAATCGTACTTCTGCATGCGCTCGAGCGCGGCGGCGATGAAGTCCGATGGCGCCACAGTGACCAATTCCGCCCCCAACCCGAAGCCCTCTTTCGCCTTCACTATTTCTCCGGCCGTCATCGGCACGGGAGATTCCAGATACTGGTTGTCGCGCATCCATTCGTTGTTGTAGACCTTGCTGAGGTTGCGCATGCCCGTATCGGGAATGAGGACCACCATGAAATCTGTTTCGGTCAGCGTCGGCGCCACGCGCGCGGCCGCCGCGATCGCGGTGCCCGCCGATCCGCCCGCGAAGATGCCCTCCGTGCGAGCCAGCCGCCGCGTCCAGAGGAACGACTCCTTGTCGCTCACTTGAACGACGTCGTCGTACACGCTGAAGTCGACGTTGGGCGGCAAGTAGTCCTGCCCGATGCCCTCCACTTTGTACGGCTCACCTTTAATCAGCTTGCCGGTGTGAAAGAAATCGTAGAGCACCGAGCCGACCGGATCCGCGCCGATGATCTTCACCGCCGGATTTCTGCTCTTCAGGTATCGGCCGACTCCGGTGAGTGTTCCACCGGTGCCGATGCCAGCCACGAAGTGAGTGATCTTACCCTCGCTGTCTTCCCAGATTTCGGGACCAGTGGTCTGGAAGTGGATCTCGGAATTGGAAGGGTTCGAGTACTGGTCGGGATGATACGCGTTGGGAATATCGTGCGCGAGTTTTTCCGCCACCGAGTGATAGCTCCGCGGGTCGCTGTGCTCGACGGCGGTGGGGCAAACGATCACATCGGCGCCCAGCGCCTTCAGCAGATCGATCTTCTCCTTGGACTGCTTGTCAGTCATGGTGAAAATGCACTTGTAACCGCGCACCACCGCCACCATGGCCAGGCCCATGCCGGTGTTGCCTGACGTGCCTTCGACGATGGTGCCGCCGGGTTTCAACAAGCCGCGGCGCTCGGCGTCATCGATCATCGCCGCGCCGATGCGGTCTTTCACACTGCCGCCGGGATTCACGAAGTCGCACTTCGCATACACCTGCGCCTTCGTCGCGCTCATAATGCGATTCAGCTTTACGAGCGGCGTGTGGCCGATGGCTTCGAGGATATTGTTGTAGCGCATCGATGCTCCCGGAGGCGCGAGCTTCACATTGGCCCCGCGCGCCGCATGATTATAGCCGATTAAGCTCAGCGGCGCGCGGCATCGCGCGAGTTGGAAGGCGGAAGCCGGAAGTGAGGATGCCTGTTCGTGTTGCTCGCTGCCAGCTTCCGGCCTCTAACGGTTGGAGATATTCCTGGGCATTCGGGCGCCAATGCGTGTATACATGCACGAGGCAAATCCAACGGAAAGGGCGACGATGCGGATCATGAAATCAGTCCGGAGATTTTGTGCGGTGTTGGTTCTCCTCTGCCTTGGGGCGATCGGTCTCCTCGCGGCAGCTCATCGTGGTATTTCGCGGCCAGCGGCGCCGGCTCGCGAGGCGGTCGCGCCTTACGACGTTCTGATCCTGAACGGAAGAATTCTCGACGGCGCCGGCAATCCCTGGTTCAGCGGCGATGTGGCGGTGCGTGGAGAGCGCATCGCTGCCATCGGCAAACTGGGGGACGCCAAGGCGCGGCGCGTGATTGACGCTGCGGGCCTGGTGGTGGCGCCGGGCTTTATTGATATGCTCGGCCAATCGGAGACGTCGCTCCTGATTGACAGCCGCTCGCTCAGCAAGCTCTCGCAAGGCATCACGACGGAGATCACGGGCGAAGGCGGATCGATCGCGCCCCAGACCGAGCGCACCCTTGCGCCGCTTCGGCCGTTCCTCGAGCACTACCACCTCCAGGTTGACTGGACCACGTTGGATGGCTATTTCCGCCGCCTGGAGCGTGACGGGACGCCGATCAATCTCGGCACCTATGTGGGCGCGGCTCAGGTGCGCGAAGCGATCCTCGGCGACGACGATCGCACGCCCACGCCGTCTGAGATGGACCTGATGAAGACCCAGGTGATTCGGGCCATGCGCGACGGCGCCATGGGCCTTTCGACGGCGCTGATTTACCCGCCGGGCCATTATGCAAAGACCGACGAGCTTATCGAGTTGGCGCGCGTGGCCGCTCAGTACGGAGGGATTTACGCCACGCACATGCGCAGCGAAGGGCGCTCCGAGATGGAGGCGCTCGACGAGGCTTTCCGCATCGGCCGTGAGGCGCATCTGCCCGTCGAAATCTTCCACATGAAAGTCAGCGGCAAGTCGCGCTGGGGATCGATGCCGCAGGTGGTCGCCAAAATTCAGGCGGCGCGCGACTCCGGTCTCGACGTCGCCGCCGACATGTACCCCTATCTGGCCGGCGCTACGGCCCTGGCCTCCTGCTTGCCTCCCTGGGTGGCGGATGGCGGCATTGACAAACTCCTCGAGCGACTGCGCGACCCGCAAGTGCGCAAACGAATCACGGAAGAGATGGCGGTTGATCAGCCCGGCTGGGAAAATCTGTACAACGATAGCGGCGGCCCTTCCGGCGTGATGATCTCGTCCGTGTTCAGCCCGGAGCTCGCGAAGTTCACCGGCAAGACTGTCGCGGAGATGGCCGAGGCGCAGGGCAAGCCGCCGCTCGAAGCCATGTTTGATTTTATCCTCGCTGACCGCGGCCAGACTGGCGCGCTGTATTTTATCGCGAGCGAGAACGATCTCCAGGAAGGGCTGAGCCAGCCGTGGACCAGCATCGGACTTGACGCGAATGAACTGTCCCTGGACGGGCCACTCTTCGAGCCGCACGGCCATCCGCGCGCCTTTGGCTCCATGCCGCGTTTCCTCGGCCACTACGTTCGCGACCAGCACATCCTGCGCCTCGAAGAAGCCGTCCGCAAAATCACATCGTTTCCCGCCGAGCGCGAGCATCTCGCGGACCGCGGCCTTCTTAAGCCCGGCTTCTATGCCGACATCACGATCTTCGATCCCGCTACGATCAAAGACAACGCCACATACGAGAATCCCACCGCGCTCTCTGCCGGCGTCGAGTACGTACTGGTGAACGGAGAAGTCGAATACGAGCACGGACGATTGACCGGCGCCAAAGCCGGCCACGCCCTTCGCGGACCGGGATGGGAGGAGACCAGGGAATAGGAGCCAGGATTTAGCAAGGCGCTGAAGATTTGGGGAGAACCTGACTGTGAAGCGTGGCTCGCTCGTTCAATCGCGAAGTGGAGATTCAAGCCCCTGCCAGGCTGCGGAATACAAGAAGTTGTCGAAACCAGGTAGCCCCGAAACTGATGATTGACCCTGTCCCTCGCCAGCCCGCGCCGCCTGTATGCTAGTTTATGTTGACGGATGATGAGCCAAATGAAACAGTCCATCGGTCTAGTCGCGCTGGTTGTTCGCGAGTACGACGAGGCACTTGATTTCTACGTGGGAACTCTCGGTTTTTCCTTGGTTGAGGACACGTACATCCCCGAACAGAACAAGCGGTGGGTTGTGGTTGCGCCTCCCGGTGCGATCGAGTCACGATTACTTCTTGCCCGTGCCGTGGGCGAAGAGCAGTCCAGCCGGATTGGCAATCAAACCGGCGGCCGCGTTTTCCTGTTCCTCAATACCGACGACTTTTGGCGCGACTATCACGCGTACAAGGCAAAAGGTGTCACGTTTGTTCGCGAGCCGAAAGAAGAGAGCTACGGCACCGTTGCAGTCTTCAAGGACCTGTATGGAAACCTCTGGGATCTTCTGCAACTCAGGGGATGACGTGACAAGGCCTCTAACCCCTGAATCGCCGCAACGGGCGAGCGGACTGCCTCTGAGCGCCTGACTCTTTACGTGGAGTTCATAGAATGAACACGATCAAAATCGTCTCTGATTTCGTCGAACGGATCAATGCTCACGACGTCGACGGACTCTGTGCGTTGATGGAAGAGGACCATGTTTTCATCGACGGACTCGGACACTCCGTGACGGGGCGCGAGGCCATGCGGGCCGCGTGGCAAGGCTACTTCGCGATGGTTCCGGATTACTGGATCCGAGTCGAGCGCCTGGTCCAACAAAAAGCTGTGGTGGGCATCTTTGGACGCGCCGGAGGAACCGTCCCCGAGAATGGCCGCCTTCTTGAGGCGAACCGTTGGGAGGTGCCGGCAGCGTGGCAAGCTGTAGTCGGTCTCAGGGGTGTCGCGCTCTGGCAAGTCTTTGCGGATAACGAGCCAATCCGACAGATCATGGCAAGGCTTGTGAACAGGAGTTAGGATTCAGGATTCAGGAGTTAGGATTCAGGACCCTGTGATGATTGCCTGGCCAGGCGCACCAGAGGTTTGATCTTCAACGAACCACTGACCACAGACTTCCGACCACCGACAAGTGACAACTGACAGCCGACCACTACCCGCGGACAACTGACGTCTAGTGCCGTTCCAACTTATTAGACCTATGTTCAACACGTACGTTCTGTTTCGCCCCATAATCGGGACGGCCCCGAGAAGCCAGGTCGAAATAGTTGGAACGGCACTAGCCGAATATTTCCTGCACCGCGGGCAACACGGGGGAATCCAATCAGGCGGAGGTGTAACCATCATGATTGCCATCGCCGGAGCCACCGGCAACACGGGCAGAGTTGTTGCGAAATCGCTTCTGAGACAAGGAAAGAAAGTTCGAGTGATCGGCCGCAGCGCCGAGCGCTTGCAGCCGCTGGCGGCGCAGGGCGCGGAGCCTTTTGTCTGCAATGTTTCCGACCCGGCCAAGTTAACAGAGGCTTTCGCGGGCGCGAGCGCGGTCTACGCGATGATCCCGCCGGATATGGCCGACCCGGACCCTCGTGCCTATCAGGAGCGCGTCACCGACTCGCTGGCCGCGGCGATTGACAAAGCGGGAGTGAAGTATGTGGTCTCGCTGAGCAGCGTGGGCGCGGACAAAGCCGACAAGGTCGGCCCGGTGGTGGGCTTGCATACCATGGAATGGAAGCTGAATCGGATTGCCGGCCTCAACGTGCTGCACTTGCGCCCCGGATATTTTATGGAGAACACTCTCGCACAATTGAAGATCATACAAATGCTGGGCGGCACGGCTGGCCCGCTGCGGCCCGACTTAAAAGTCGCGATGATCGCCACACGCGACATCGGCGAGGTTGCCGCCCAGGAGCTCGCACAACTAGATTTCACGGGGCACGGTACGCGCGAACTTTTGGGGCAGCGCGATATCACCATGACGGAAGTGGCCGCGATTATCGGCAAAGCCATCGGGAACCCTGGGCTCGCCTATATGCAGTTGCCGGACGCTCAGATCAAGTTCGGAATGACTCAGATGGGCATGTCAGAGAGAATGGTCGACTTGCTGCTCGAAATGTCCGCGGCGATGAATTCCGGCTACATGGGACCTTTGGAAAAGCGATCCGCCGTGAACACCACACCGACTTCGTACGAGACCTTTGTGGCGGAGGTGTTTGTGCCTCTGTATCAAGGCAAGGCCGCCGGGGCGTGAGCCGGGCCCCATCGCCAGCAAGAACAAAGCCGCGCCCAGCAACTTCAACCCATGTGAGAATTATGGCCTGCCAGTAATGACGCCAGGCGAATTTAAGGCCGGTGGCGAATGGGCAGCGCCACGCGGTGGAGAAAGAATTCGTTCTCGCTTTTCTCGGCACTGGAAAAACAAAAAAGGCGAGGCGTTTTATGCGCCTCGCCTATTGAAGCTTTAGGGGAATTGGAGTCAAACCTTAGTGCGGTCCAGGCTTCAGTGCTTGCCATGTCCGCCGCCGCTGTTGCTGCTGCGGCCACCGCCGCCTCCACCGCCGGACGATCGACCGCTGCCGCCGCCAGAGGATCGGCCTCCGCCACCATAGCCACCCGATGGCGCAGCGCGATAGCTTCCGCCGCCCGAGCTGCGCTGAGAAGAAACAATCGGTCTACTGCTGCCGAGTGGCGCACGACCATAATCGCTTGATCGAGGCGCTGGTGAGGACCAGCCACCGGATCGCTGCGCCGGAGCGCTTTGGTACTGAGGGGCAGACCTGCTCCAGTTCGATGGCGCAGGCTCAGAGCGTGGCGCCGAGGAGCTGGGCCGAGCAGAAGCAGTCGACCGAGCCCAGTTGGACGGCGCAGGCTGGGAGCGTGGGGCTGAAGAGTTGGAACGGCTCTGCGACGACCCTCCTGGAGTTGTTGCCGGAGCCGGTTGCCGATTGATGCGTTGCCAGCCGCTGTTGCTCGCGGGCGCCGGACGTTGAGCCGGCGCTGCCTGGCGTGGCGCGCTGGGGAATCCCGCCGAGCGGGACGATGGCGCCCGCCCAGTCTGCGGCGCAGGGGAACCAAACCGCTGCCAGCCCATACTGGCGCTTGACCGCGCCCCCGCTTGGGCCGTGGCCGGACTCGTCCCGTTGGGCGCGACCGCGCCGCGGCCGAAAGTTTGAGCGCCCATGCTTCCCCGGACCGCAGGAGGAGCCGTACGATTACCAAATCCGCCCGGGTTGCCGGCTACAGGCTGAGTTCCAGCTTGACCTCTCGTGAAAAAGCGCGTGTTAGTGTTCGCCGCCGCCGGAAGCGCCGCACGGCTGGTGAATTGGCCTGACGGGCTCAGACTCTGGCGCGTCGGGGCAAAGGGCAGGGCGCTATGCACCTGGGTTGCCCCTCGAAACGCCTCCGCGCTTACCGGCGTTCCTTGCCGGACCACCCGGCCACTGCCGAAGTTTTGAGCTGAGGCCACCGTCATACCGCGAAGAACACCGGGATTGTTTCTCGCCGCCTCAATATTTGAGATCCGGGGATAGTGCCCGTTCGCGGCCAGCGGAGGCATCGGCCGGATCACCGGATTGCCGCGGTTGTTGACGTTCGCGATGTTGTTGATGTTCACCGCATTGTATCCGTTACGGAACCCTGACCCCCACCACCGGTACCCACCATCATGCGGGCCGAGCGGCAACCACCCAATCGATCCGAAGCCGCCCCCAAAACCAGATCCAAAACCCAACCCCCAGTGACGGCCGAATCCGAAGAAGGAAACGTACGCCGGCGCCCACATGGGGTAGTATCCGGGATAGACTGGTCCCGGCCACCAGCACCAGGAACTGCCGTAATAAAACCAACGACCATAGTGATACGGCGCCCAGCCCCACGGTTCGTAGGAAACCCAGGTCCATCCGTAGTAAGGCTCCCACACCCAGCGGCCGTCCGCATAGGGAACCCAGTCCGATGACTCATAAGGCTGCCAGACGTCGCCATAACCCGCAACGTCGCGCCATTGGCCATAGCGGTCCAGGTCGCCGGAGCCGGTGTAGTTGCGGTTGGTGTGCTCCCAGCTCTTCGCCTCAAGGACCTGCCGGTCACGATTCTCAATCCACTCGTCAAATTCGTCGCGGGCCGCCGCGTTGTTCACCTGATATTGTGGGTTGTCGGTGCCTTGAATGGCCATGGTCTGGCCCGCTTGCACCTTCTGCGAACCCTGAGCCGTGGAAACTTCGACCTCGCCTCGCCGCACAGTCACCCAAGTTTGCTGCGAGTTGGGATCAACCTGAATCCGATAATTGCCTTCACCGAGCGGCCGGACAGCCACGCTTGGCGTGTCAATTTCCGCCTCAGCTTGACCGCCTCGCAGGACCGAGTACTCCATGAGCCCCTGAGCGAACTGAAGCTGAACTCGCGACCGCGTGAGATCGGCGAGCTTGGCGACGCTGTTCTGGTCGAGCCGCATCAGGTTGGCATAGTCGAACTGAACTTCCGTGCGCGATTGGTCGCCGGTCGATACCGAATCGCCGCCCTGAACAGGCGCGTTAATTGTGGCGCCGGCCCAATCGCCGCCATCGGCGTGCTGCGTCGAGACTTGACCTTGCGCCGCGCTGATGCGCGCCACGGCCGGGCCAGCTTGGTCTTCTGTTCCGCCTTGGGCTTCTGGTCCGGCCTGGGCTTCTGGTCCGGCCTGGGCTTCTGGTCCGGCTTGGGCCTGGGCCTTTGTCGCTCTCGGAACAAACAGAACGCCCAGCGTAATCGCTAAACTTGAAACTATGAATAGGTTTTTCATATTCGATTTGTTTTTCATGGCGCACCACCAATCTTAAGAATCCAGCCTTGACGACAGCAATCGAAATGCCAAAGCCCTGGTGGCGGCAATAATCTATTTAGTTTGTTTGCCTTGGGTTAGAGCGGTCGAAAACCCGGCGCCGAGCACGGTCGCTGCGCCATGGCCATATTGAGCCGACAAGTGGTTGGTTTCAGCCAGCGACACCAAAATCCAAAGCTGCTCGGTCCTCCACCCTGTTGTACGGAAATGCTGGTAATGATGTCATTTGGAATTGGATCCCCTTCGAAACGCTGGTCATTCCCACGACAGCGGGAATCCAGTCCGTCGGCGGCGCATTTCCAATGGTTTGCAGAGTAGATTCCCGCTTTCGCGGGAGTGACTGCACCTGGGAGCGCCCGTGTCTCGCAAATGACACCGCTACCTATCAACGAGAGTGGCCACGATCATAAAGGTCCTCGCGTCTCCAGCCACGCTCAATCTCGTGAGGCTTCCAGGGGCGCTCTGCTGGGATCTCAACTGGCTCCCCCTTGCCTCCCGTCGCCGCTGGCGTGCCGTAGCCTGGTCAAACAGCCTCAGCCGCTCCTCGACACTCCGGCGGTGGGCCCGGGGTTGTGAACTTGTGGGAATCACGAGGATGGCGTCCCCAGCAGGCACCCACTCAAACTCGTCACCGGACCTAATCCCGTACTGATCTGCGATTGCCTTGGGAACGGTCAGTTGCAGTTTGCCGGTCACCTTGGCCATGTCGTCACTCTGACAAGGATGCAGTCATTGTCAAACGCAACGTCCGGGCGTGGGAATCGGGAATTCTTCCAGTGTTTCGCCGCCTTCCAGGTAGTCGAACATCGCCTGGGTAGGCACGCGGGTGGCGGCGGAGAGGTGATACCAGGGTCAGAATTTTCCTTGCATAGATGTATAGACGGTGTATATTGCTAGATGATGGGAAACATGGTGCGAACTCAAATCTTCCTTACCGCAGAGCAACGGCGTCATCTGCGAGCGTGGTCCAGGCTGGAGAAGAAAACGGCGAGCGCCTTGATTCGGACCGCGATCGAGGAGCGATACGTCCACCGCCCCACCCCTGCGGACTTTCGCGCCGCGCTGGACGAGGCGTTTGGGTCGTGGAAGGGACGGAAAAAGTCAAGCATAGCGATGGTTCGCGCCTGGCGTCGCGGAAAACGTCTCAAGAGCCTCTCGGGCTGACAATCTCGTGGCCGTTCATCTCTTGGACACCGACATTCTCATCGACTTCCTGCGCGGTCGTGCGGAGGCTCGCGCCTTCCTGGGCCGATACGAAGCGGCAACCGAGCCACCCGTCATTTCAGTCGTGTCGGTGACCGAATTATGGGCTGGCATGAGGCCGGGTGAGGAGTCCGCTACCGGCGCGCTCTTGTCGGCTCTTAGAAAAATTCCCCTCTCAGAAGAAATTGCCCTCGCCGCTGGAAATATGCTGAGAACCTATCGGCGAAGTCACGGGACTGAACTTGGCGATGCGTTGATTGCCTCGACCGCGGCCGAAATCGACGCCACGCTCATCACCCGCAACGTCAAGCACTATCCCATGCCAGCGGTTACAGTGCTGCGACCCTATTGACGGCAGGATTCTGACCGCCAGGCATCGTGCGGTGAAACGCTCGCGCGCACGCGTAGCGGGATGCGTAGCGCTAGGTCCGTCCTGCTTGGCGGGATTGCGGCTCTTCCGCGTCCGTGTTCGTTCCGGCTTGGCAAAACGCGAGAACCAACGAAATGGAATAGCCGCAGGGCCGGAGAGCGGGTCCTGCGCTTTATTTGCTTTGCTTTGTTTTCATTGCCGCCCGTTCATGGCTCCATTGGGAATGATTGGCAGTTCTCATTCACTATTTTCGTACCAATAGACGCCCAGGGCTCTGCTCCGAGCGCGGCTTGCCATGCCCTGCATAGATATTTACAGCCCTGCTTTTTCTGGTCTAGGTGTACATACGCTTCCCCGGCATACAGGTATGGGGTAGGCCACGTTGGAGTTTTGTCATCTCCTTCTCACACAGGCTTGCTAGGCTTTTCCAGTCCGCTTGTAGTTCCAAATCCTTCATGCGAAGGAATGCGAAATACTCATCCTCGTTCGTGCCTTTATAAAACGAAATATCCCCGGACGATTCCACTTTTTTTGATCCATCAAAAAAGTAAGTGACCTTTGGGGCGTAGGGATTGACCTGAACAGCCCGTAATGATGCTTGGCACGTGTCGGCTGTAGATTTCAGTTTTTCATTTTCGCGCTTAAGTCTGGCGATCTCGTCATCACGATCTTTCGGATGAACCAGACTGGTTTCCCTAGTTTTAAGTTGCGTATTCTTCAGTTCCTCAATCCTTCGTGCCAAGCTTTCGTGGTCGGCATAAACTACCTTGATTATGTTCCATGCGAAGATAGATCCGTAAATGCAAACTATCACGATAGTCGAAGCAACGAGCCCGATAAGGAGATTTTCTTTGGCGCGGGACTTCATGGCTTTTGTACCCCGCACAATCCAAATGACGACGTAGGTGACAGCCTCTGTGATGAGAATCCAAATAATTCCTTGCACCCACCAACCCAAGCCAGTTGTCCCGAGTGCAGCCAAGAACGAATCCCGGCTTTGCGCAAGCAAATTAAGGAAATGATGCCACACGATAGCGGTATACTACCACATTTGCTCAGCAAACTATATTGTTGCCCTAATTAATTACTAGATCGCACGAGTTTCGCCGGTCCACCCTCAGGCGCCGTGGCACGGCCATCCTGTCCCGCAGTGCGGGATGGCCACGGGCGAGCCCCAAAGCAGAGCCTGGGGTCCCCATCCTGTGCCACCGGCCGCGCCGGAGGGAACTTATTCCACTGGCGCGGTGTCACTAAATAGGAAAGGCCCTGTGCGCCTGCCTATGGGCGGGATGGTCTTCCTCAGGTCTTGGTTTATGCGAGGAGCCGTTGCAACAGTCAGCGGTGAGGGCTTCGTAGAATCTTGGCGAGAGCGAGAAGTAACATCGAATACTCCCTTTCCAAGCTCGCTCACTTTGATAGACTCGCACCGGCAATCGAGGGCACTCTGGCGAAGAAAGATGCACAATGCGCCGGATATACGACCCCTGTCTGCCAAAGTGGTTCTTACCTGCCAAAAGCAGAGATGTTTCGTTCGAGGAGCATACACATGAAATGTCGCCTTCCAGTTCGCTTCGCGATCGCATTCTGTCTGCTGTTCTCGCGCCTGTGGGCCGCCGAGCCTCAACTCACCATCTATAACCAAAACTTCGCGGTCGTCCGCGTGCTGATTCCTCTTGATCTCAAGCCGGGGACGAATCAAATCCAATTCACCGACATCACCGCGTACCTGGAGCCGGACTCGGTGATTCTTCGCGACCCGGCAGGCACGCGCACCATTCAGATCCTCGAGCAGAATTACCGCGCCGACCCTGTGTCCGAGCAGCTTCTTCTCTCGCTGAATGAAGGCAAGACTCTCGACTTCATCGTCCAGCGGGGCGACAGGTCAGAGATCGTGCGAGGCAAAATCATCCGCAGTGGCTACGTCCCGCAGGTCTCACCGTATGGGAATAGCTATTACGGGCAAGGCAATGCGGCGCTCGTTCAGCAGCCGATTATAGAGATCGAAGGCAAGCTCCGTTTCGGCCTTCCCGGCACTCCACTCTTCCCGGCTCTGGCCGACGACACGATTCTCAAGCCCACGATCAATTGGGTTCTCGCATCCGACAAGCCGGGCGAGTTGAATGCCGAGTTCAGTTATGTAACGGGGCAGATGAGTTGGAATGCGGACTACAACCTTGTCGCACCCGAGCAGGGCGACGTGCTCGACATGATTGGCTGGGTGACTGTCTACAACCAAACGGGGAAAACATTCGACAATGCTCGAATCAAGTTGATGGCCGGCGACGTCAGCAAGATTCAGCCTCAGGCCATGGACAGGATTCAGGTCTTCGGTCGTATCTCCGCGGGCCCGGCCGGAGGGATGATTGGCGGGCCACCGGTCTCCGAGAAGACTTTTGAAGAATACCATCTCTACGAATTGCATCGCCCCACCACGCTGCACGACCAGGAAACGAAGCAGGTAGAGTTTGTGCGCGCGGCAAGAATCAAGTCGGAGCGCATTTACATATACGACGGGGCGAAAATCGACCAGAGCCAGTACCAGGGGTGGAACGTGGAGACCATTCGACAAAACAGCGAATACGGCACACAATCGAATCCTGACGTTTGGGTGATGAGGGAGTTCATGAATTCGGAGGCGAACCATCTGGGCATGCCGCTGCCGGCGGGCCGGGTGCGATTCTACCGGCAAGATACGGACGGCCAACTGGAATTCACGGGCGAGAATGAGATCAAGCACACGCCGCGCGATGAGACCATTCGCGCCTTCACGGGCAGCGCCTTTGACATTAAGGGCGAGCGCCGCCGAACGGATTATCGCATCGATTACAACGCCCGCTGGCTGGATGAGTCGTTTGAAATCAAGCTGCGCAATCACAAGAAAGAGCCCGTGGAAGTTCGAGTAGTGGAACACCTCTATCGCGGCGCGACGTGGGAAATCACGAAGAAATCCGATACGTTTCTCAAGACGGACAGCAAAACCATCGAGTTTCGCGTGCAGCTAGCGCCGGACGCGGAGAAGACGCTGACATATTCCGCGCATTACACATGGTGAGACGAATGGAAAAATTCATACGGCGTTGGGCGGGCGCCGTGCTTCTCGGATTGCTGCCAGTTTCCGCTCTTGCGGCGCCCCCACTGAAAGTGGACCGGACGAATATCGCCTGGGCGCAACAGGACTCCACGGGCGTGGTCTGGGGAATCGCCGTCTACGGAACTCCCGGCCTTTACCGGTGGGCACAAAGCGGATGGGAAGCGTTCCCCGTTGAGGGAAATCCCGCGGGGGCAACACCGGTCGCCTTGGCGCGCGGGCAGGACGGTTGGATTTACTGCCTATGGAACAGCACAAACGACCTCCATTCAGTTACACGGCAACAGGGTGGCTTATTCGGCCACGTCAGTCAATTCACCGCGCCGCTTACAGATCCTGTTCACCTTTTGTTCGACCCGCGAATGAACCTCTGGATTACCGAACGGGGAGCGCACATCTACCGCGTCAGAGCGGAAGGAACGGCCGAGAGTGCGTATACGATCCCCGACGACCAGTTCCTGGCCCAGAATCTCCCGAGAAATGCGCGTCCGGTCTATGGCCCGGTTGTTGCCACGGCGGATGGGCGCGGCCGTGTGTGGTTCTGGTCGGAGTCTCTGTTCGCGCACACCAACCTTAAGACGATCCAAGGAATCCTGATCTTTGACGGAGAGAAGTTTCAGCACCGTCCCCAATTGGCCGGAGATCCGAATGCGCGGATTTCGATTATCGCGCCTGCGGACGCGCAGCACATGTGGGTTGCGGTTGCGGGTGACCAGATCAATGCCGTCGACATCGACACGCTCGACGCGGTGCCCGCAACGCCGCCCGAACCTCGCGCGTTCCAAACCGTCCAGGACATTTTCCGGGTCGATGACGATACCTATGTGATCGCAGGAGTGCCGAGCCAGGCGGTGCCGGATCCAACCGGAGGCGGGCGCTCCAGCGTGCTATGGCGGCTGAGGAATGGAGAGTGGAAAAAAGCGGTGACCGGTCTCGATGCAGACCTGAGAAGCTTTCCGCGCGCAAGGCGGTATTCTGTTTCGACTCCGGACGGGCTATGGCTGGGGACGTTCGGCAACGGCCCTTGGTTTATCCCGGCGCGCGGCGGCGAGGCCAAGCTCATTGATTGGCATTACGGCTATCCCCTCAACAGGTCAGATTGGCTGTTCAAGCTTTCGGACGGGCGGTTGCTGATGATTGCCCCAGATCAGGGCAGCGCCGCGGTGAAGCCCGCTGAATTGTGGGCTGCGTATCAATCGCCACCCGAGGTCGAAACGATAAACCCTTACCGTGAACTCGCCCAGGACGCTCGCGGCAACGTACTGGGAATTCTCGCCGGCGGCGACAACGCCTTGAGCGATTGGGACGGTCAAAAGTGGATTAAGTATCCGCTTCCCTACGTCATTAAGCCCGAGCAGTTGTCGGTCACGTCATCGGATTCGCTGGGGCGAATTTGGCTTCTTTCCCGCTCGCTTGAAACCCCCGTGGCCATTTTCGATGCCCAGCGCGGATCGTTCGAGACTTTCCCAACCTACGCCGAAGCGCTCCAGGCCCAGCTCCCCCGTCAAAAGGATTTTCATCTGGATACAAAGCTCTTCTTTGTGCCCAGCTTTACGACAGACGGCAGGATTTGTTTTCGCGACAGCCAGACTCGGGTCCGCTACTTCGACGGTGGCCGCTGGCGAAACTGGTCGACCAATGAAATTGCCGCCTCCAATATGGTCGTCTTTGAGGGTCCGCCCTTTTTCGACCGCGCGGGTAACTTGGCCGTCCACGTTCAAGGCAGTACTTGGGAGTTCACAGAGCAAAGAGGGTGGCAGAGCATCGGTTACGAGGCCGGTCTCGGCACCGATCAAGAGGTTAGGAACCCGCGCCCGGTCCCCATGCCTCCCGGTTGCGAGGCGGAACATCCGGAGTCCGTTGTGCAGGACAGGCTTGGGCTTTACTGGCTCACCGCGCATGGCCAGCTCTATCGCGCCATTCAGGGATTATGCTCGCCACAGTTCGCGCCCGATGAACATCAGCCCTTCCTCGATTCACGCAAACTGAGGGATGCGATGATCGACTCGAAAGGAAACGCATTCCTGTCCACCGAGTTCGCTCCCAGCCAGATGGAATACGTGGTCCTGAAAGCGCGGCCACCGCTGGCCCAATCCAGACTGCGCGCGTCCGTTGATAGCGCGGGAACCGTCACGCTTCACTTCTCGACCAACACCAAGGGCGCATCCTGGTTTACCTGGAGAAGGGACGGAGGCCCGTGGACCGCGCCGACGAAACGCACCGAGACAATGATCGACGGGCTTCCCCGAGGCAAGCACCGAATCGAAGCCGCAGCCATGGACGAGCGGCTTCAAATCGACCCCACGCCTGCCGAAACGGATGTGGATATCCACGTGGATACCGAAGCCCAGATCAAAGCGCTCATTCAGAAACTCGCCGATCCCGATTACGCCGTGAGAGAGAAAGCCGTTGCTGCGCTGGTTCTCCAGTCGGACCTCGCCCTTCCTCTGCTTCGATCGGCGCGCGAGAAAGCAGCCCCGGATCAACGATGGTGGATTGACGCCGCGGTTCAACAGATCGAAGAAAACCTGTCCAAGCATAAGACCCCTTGATTCCCGAGCCGCGGCAGAACGGGCTTTGGGCGGGCTCCGGTAGTGGGTCAATTTGAAAATAACGGCGGCTTGAGATACCGAATCGGGACGTTATGAACCCTACGAAGTCACGACCGGATTTTACTGGTTTGTGGGAGATGAATTTCGAGAGAAGCATCCTGCGCGGCGCAGCACCGAAGCGAATCCTGATGAAAATCGAGCACCGAGAACCGCGGCTCATTCAGCAAATTCTCCTCACCAACGCGGGCGGTACGGAGCAGCGGATGACTTTCACGTATGAAACCGACGCTGAAACAACCAACTCGGTTGGCGAGGCCACAGCGCGGACGCACGCTCGATGGGAAGGGATGGAGCTGGTGATTGAGTCTTGGATGAAAACGCCTTCCCGCGAGGTTCATCTTAAGGACCACTGGTCGCTGTCCGCCGATGGCCGGACACTAACGATGGCGCATCGCGATGACGACCTGGCGGGGCAAATATCGGTACTTGAAAAAAGCTCCCAGGCGGACACAACTAGCTTTGACTAATACTACGAATCCAAATTGACCCACCACCAGCACTTCCGATTCCTTGACAAGCGGGGGCGCGCGGGTTAGTTTTGAAGAACCGCTTCCGAGCCTGACCGAGTTGGTGAGCGCGGCGAAACAGTCCGCGGACGTCCACCGCTCCCAAGACGCGGAGACCGAGGTAACCAGTTGGAGGCCCGTAGCTCAGTCTGGTTAGAGCGCTACCTTGACACGGTAGAGGGCGACGGTTCGAGTCCGTCCGGGCCTACCAAATCAGTAGCTTACATCCCTAGGACATTCTACCCTGCCGGGTAGAGGTCTAACCCGCTACTTTCCTCTGGTTAGGAGGATTTACAAGAGGCTCTCGATATGTGACCCAGTGCGTGTGTCACTGAATACGCGTCGTGCTGCGGCCTGCCTCAATGGTGCATCCACGTTGCCGACTTCTTTCGCGCATTGATCAAGCGCTGAAACGAAAGGCGGTCAGCGAGCTTACAATTGCACCTGAAGCAAGGAATGCGTCGTCATTCGAAGTTCTCATCCTTCACTCGGTTGAGTGTGTGCTGTATCAGTGATATATTGCCAACAAATCTGTGCCGTAGAAAGCGGGCGAAGGCAAGTGGCGCCTTCTTTGCGTTGTAGCTTCATCCCTCGGGATTACTTATGACCAAGGGCAATGCTGGGCTAAGGACAACCCTCAGCGACGAAGCTAAATCTCCCTCTGAGCGCGAATCTTCTGACACCCAATTTGAATCGGCCGATCAGACTAAAGGGCTTCCTGGATCACCCCTCGCCGGGCGCCATCGCGGAGCCGACAACACACCCGAGCAGCGTGAGCCAACTCCAGTCTTAGCTCCAGTGGCTGGCTCCGTTTCTGTCGATTGTACTTTCTCACCGAATCAGGTTTTGGCAGGCCGCTACAAGATAGTCCGGTTCATCGCCCGGGGGAACATGGGCGAAGTGTACGAAGCTCAGGACCTTGAACTGCATCAGAATCTGGCGCTGAAAACGGTCCGTCCCGAGATCGCCGGCGACCACGACGCGATTGAGCGGTTTAAACGCGAGATTCGGCTCGCACTCGCGGTCAGCCACCATAATGTCGCACGCGTTTTCGATCTGGGCCGCCACGTGTCTGCGGAAGGGCAGGAAACGCCTTTCCTGACGATGGAGTTTCTGCCCGGTGAGTCATTGGAAGCGCGACTTCGCCGACAGGGACGCATGACTGAGGCCGAGGCGCTGCCCATCGTCCGCCAGATGGCGGCCGGACTGGCTGCCGCTCACAAGTTAAACATCATCCACAGGGATTTCAAGAGTGCCAACGTCGTACTGATATCTTCGCCCGGTGATGAGGGAGGCATACGCGCAGTGGTGGCCGACTTCGGCTTGGCACGCCATGCCCCTTCGCCGGAAGGGAGCGTTGCCCTTTCTATCCCCGGAGTTGTCGTGGGCACGCTGGGCTATATGGCGCCCGAACAATTAACGGCCGGCGAATTTTCATCAGCCTCCGACATATTTGCCCTTGGTGTGGTGCTCTACGAAATGGTGTGCGGCATACGTCCCTTCTTTGCAGACACAGCCCTTGCCATCATAACCAAAACGCTCGAATGTAGACCGGCTTCACCCCGGAGCCATGTTCCCGGCTTGGATACGAAGTGGGAAAAAGCAATTCTGAGATGCCTAGAGCGCGAGCCGAAGGACCGCTTCGGCAGTGCGATTGAATTGGTGAAGGCGCTAGAGGGGGACTCCACGGCGCTTGAGGTAAAGAAACCCCAACCCGTTTGGAGGCTGCCACACCGCTCGATTGTCAGCGCCCTCACCATGGCGCTCATCATGCTCGCTGCCGCAGTAGGCTACCGCGAATATGCTGATCGAGAGTTGTCAAAAGCCATCCACAATGCCGCGCGAACGATTATCGGTTACCGTCCAGCCATCGCTGTCATCGGCTTCAGAAATCTGTCAGCGCGGCCCGACAAGGACTGGATCTCCACGGCCTTGTCCGAGGATCTCACCACCGAGCTCAGTGGAGGACCGAAGCTGCGGACGATTCCCGGTGAGAATATCGCCCGCATGAAGATTGAACTTTCACTGGCTAATGCCGAGAGCTATGCCAGGGATACCCTTGCGCGCATCCGCGCCAATTTGGGAGCTGAGCGAGTGGTTGTGGGCTCCTACCTTGCGGTGGGCAAGGGTCAGATCCGTCTCGATTTGCGGGTTCAAGATGTCAGCACGGGGGAGACGATCGCGGCCTTTTCCGAAACCGGAACGGAGGAAAAACTGCTGGCGCTGATTGCCGACGCTGGTCTCCGCTTGCGGGAAAAGTTGGGCGCGGGTCCGCCCTCCGCCGCCGAGGAAGGCCGGAAATGGACCTCGTTGCCATCCAATCCTGAAGCCGCGCGGCTGTATGCCGAGGGCCTCGCCAAGCTCCGCGTTTTTGACGCACTTGCGGCGCAGGACTCTCTCCAACGCGCTGCAGTGCTTGACCCCCAGCACCCTTTGATTCATTCCGCGCTTGCTGCAGCCGATAAGGCCCTCGGTTACGAAGCGAAGGCGAAGGATGAGGCGAAGGCCGCTTTCGACCATTCAGCAAATCTCCCTCGGGAGGAACGGCTTTTGGTCGAGGGACTGTATTACTCCACAGCACACCAATGGCAACAAGCGATTAACACCTATCAGAAACTCTTCTATTTGTTCTCAGACGACTTGGATAATGGGCTCCGTCTGGCCCAAGCCCAGATAGAGGCTAGCGTTTCGAAGGATGCTTTCGAAACAATTCGATCGCTACGAGAGCTCCCCAGCCCTGCCCGGGACGACCCTCGTATTGATCTGACCGAGGCAGCCGCCGCGATGTCTCAGTCTGACTTCGGTAAGCAACTTAAGCTTTCCGCGGACGCCATCGCCAAAGGACAAAAGCAAGAGGCGCGTCTCCTGGTCGCACGGGCTCGTGAGTCACAGGGCATCGCTTACTGGAAATTGGGTCAGTTGGATAAAGCGCGGTCGGCCTTCAACGGCGCCAAACAGGCGTTTGCTGCGGTCGGTGATCGGGATGCTGTTGCGGACACGCTGAATTACATCGCAAATTTGATTTCTGACCAAGGTGACGTGGCCGGCGCCATGAAGATATACGATCTGGTGTTGGGCGAGTATCGCGACATCGGCGACAAACACGGGATGGCACAGGTATTCAATAACACTGCGTTGTTGCTTTCTCAGCAAGGAGACTTGTCAGGAGCAAAGAGTAACTACGAAAAGGCTCTGCCTATCTACAGAGAGCTTGGCGACAGCGACGACTTGGCGAACGTGGAAGATAATCTCGCTAGCGTCATCATGCAGCAAGGAAACTACGACGAGGCACGAAAATTATACGAGCAAGCCCTGTCGGTTCGCGAGAAGATCGGCAGCGTGGCCGGCGAGGCCACTTCTCTGTATAACATCGGAAATCTGATGCTACTTCAGGGAGATCTCGCCGGAGCAAAAGACAAAACCCAAGAATCGCTTAGTAATTCTCAGGCAATTGAAGATAAAAGCGGTATCGCATACTGCCTCTTTAATCTGGGTGAAGTGCTGAGATTACAAGGCGACCTTGCGGGCGCGCGAAAAGATCACGAACAGGCCGCTGGACTCCGAAAGGAAATTGGCGAGAACGGAACCTATGCGGAGAGTCAGGAAGCCTTGGGCGAACTGGCCCTCGAACAAGGACGTTTCGATGAGGCGAACGCTCTCGCCGCCAAGGCACTGGAAGAATTGCAAAACGAGGGACAGACGGATGGTGCAGCTACAGCGGCGGCCCTCCTTGCTCGCTGCTTTCTGGGACAGCAGAAGATCGCCGAGGCCCAAAAAGCCGTGGCCCGCGCCCAGGCTCTCGCTGCAAAGAGCCAGGATCGAGACGTGCCGCTGAAAGTCAGCATCGCCTCTGCCCGCGTGCGCGCGGCCTCCCGCCAGCCCGCTGAGGCTGGCAAAATTCTTCGCGCTTCGCTCGCCCAAGCTACAAAGCTGGGCTTGCTTCCAGAGCAACTCGATATCCGGCTAGCGGCCGGCGAGATCGAAAGGAAATTCGGGAAGTCTTCTGAGGCCCGCGTGTATCTCGCAAGACTTGAAAAAGAGGCAAGCGCGAAGGGGTTCGGTCTAATCGCCCAGCAAGCTGCTGCCGCGGCGAGCCGGTAGCTTTTGCCGTCAGGTCCCGCCCGGTGGGAGCGCTTTGCCTTCCGCGAGCTTGCTCCCGGCCTCTTCACCGCTTCGTCCAGAAACTCGGAGGGATGAGTGCGGCAGCAAGCTGCTGCACTCCATATTACAGCCCATTACGGGCACCAACCAGATTCTCATTGATACTTCTATTGCTTTGGTGTTAAAAGCATCTCAGCGAAAGCGAACTTTCTCATTGAAATTCTAGTGGGGACGCGATGCCCTCAAAAAGCGAATTTCCCCGACGCGCTTTCTATCCGGCCGTGGCTTTCGTCGCGATACTGCTCGTCTGTTTCGCGCGTATGCTTGTTCGGCACGCGACTCAGATGGCTTCGGCGTTTCCTGGCAATCCGAAATTGAGCGGACATATGAAGCAAGAGGCTGTTCACCCGCTGGAGCACAGGCGGCACTCCGCCCGCAACGCCCCCAAGAACCGCGATAAGAATGGTCCAGTCCTGTTAACGATCCCACCCTCGACGCGTGCGAAGGTAATGACAAATTACGGGAAATTACCTCTCAGCTTCGAGGCTAATGAAGGCCAGACTGATTCCAAAGTGCAGTTCCTCTCGCGGGGCAACGGATATGCAGTATTTCTGGAGGCGAGTGAAGCCACACTCGCGCTACATGAGGTAGCACAGGGTTTTAGCCCGGCGACTCAAGATATGACGCTCAGGTCGGCAGTCGCCACACGAAGGCAGGGCGTGACCGAAGGCTGCCGGCCTTTCGATTCTCTCTTGGCGGCTTATGAAGAGTGGCGCTCCAGGTGCGAACCGTTTGAGGGATTCTTCAACACCAACGTTAGGAGACCCGTAACCGAACCCCTCCAGGAACGATACGGCCGCAACCTGCCCTCGCCCGAGCCCAACTCGACCGTCCTTCGCCTCAAGCTGCTGGGCGCGAATTCTTTAGCGAAGGGTTCGGGCTTGGCCGAACTTCCCGGTAAGAGCAATTATTTCATTGGCAATGATGCCTCGAAATGGCGGACCAATGTCTCGAGCTACGCGAAGGTGCGCTACCAAAACGTCTACCCCGGCACAGATTTGGTTTACTACGGAAACCAGCGTCAGTTGGAGTACGACTTCGTTGTCAAGCCGGGTGCTGATCCCAAAGCAATCAAGGTCTCCATCGAAGGCGCGGATGAAGTTCGAATCGACTCGGCAGGGGACCTGGTCGTTAACACCGCCGACGGCGAAGTCCGGTTCCTTAAGCCGCTCGTTTATCAGACTAAGTCCGCCACGGGCTACTCGGTGCTCGCACGTGCATCGGAGAACGGGCCACGCACGACGGACGAGCTCAATCCTAAGTCGACAATTGAGAATCGCCAGTTCCTCGATGGTCGCTACATTCTGACGGACAACAACCAGATCGTCTTCGACCTTCCCGCCTACGATTCATCCCGGCCTCTCGTCATCGATCCGACTGTCACCTACGCGGCATTCCTTGGCGGCGGCATCGGCTATCCCTATGGCGGTGGCAGCGAGATCGCCGTGGATTCCCAGGGCAATGCGTTTGTCACAGGCGAAACCAGGGACCCCAATTTCCCTACTACGACGGGGGCATATCAGAGATCTCTGACAGCGACAGCGCCCAATGGTAACGCCTTCGTGACCAAGCTGAATCCTTCCTGCACAGCGCTGGTCTATTCGACCTTCCTTGGAGGGAATCAACAAGAATTTGGCATAGCCATTGCGGTGGACGGCTCAGGAAATGCATACGTGACCGGCGCGACTCTTTCAGCCGATTTCCCGACAACGACCATCATCAATCAGTCCTGCCGCCAAGACTCCTTTAACGTCTTCGTAACAGAACTGAACTCTGAGGGCTCAGGACTCGTTTATTCCACTTGTCTGAACGGAAACAACGAGGAGTTCGGTCGGGGTACTACGGTAAACAAATCAACGGGTAAGATCTTCGTCACGGGATTCACGACTTCAACGAATTTCCCGACAAAGAACGCGTACCAGAACGTAAACAACGGCAAGGGATGCGCTTGGAACGCCTTCGTAACCGAACTGGACCCCACCCAGGCCGGCGATGCTTCGCTTATTTATTCCAGCTATCTCGGGGGGAGCACCAATTGCACTCCGTTTGAGGAGAGCATCGGGTTGGACGTGGGTTACGGTGTCGCCCTGGACCCCTCAGGTTATGCCTACGTTGTGGGACAGGCCTTCTCTACCGACTTCCCGACGCTTAACCCGCTTCAGAGCCCCGCGACCGCTTGTATGGGGAGCGCCGGCAGTCCTTTCGTAGCCAAGTTTGACACGACTCAGTCCGGCAGTGCCTCGCTTATCTATTCCACCTGCCTCAGCGGAACGGGCTCAGGATATCTCTCGGACTGGGGTGAGGGCATCGCCGTAGACGCCTCGGGGAACGCCTACGTTACGGGATTGACATCCTCGACGAACTTTCCCACGACGTCGAACGCATTCCAGCTATCAAACAAAGCCCCGGGGAGCCAGGGTGGAAACGCATTCGTGACGGTGCTGGGTTGGAACAGCCCCGCGCTGAGCTTGGTGTATTCCACATACTTGGGCGGCAGCGGCGGCGACAGCGGCTACGGTATCGCTGTAATGCCTTCGGGTGGCGATATTTACGTCACCGGAGGTACCGTCTCGACAGACTTTCCCGTCATGAACGCCTTCCAACCGACGTATGGAGGGAACGGAGACGCCTTCATGACCGAACTCGATCCCAGTCAGCCACCAGCTAATCAACTGGTATTCTCCAGTTATTTTGGAGGCAGCGGAGGCGAGGCTGCCTACGGTGTTACCGTGGATTCATCTGGAAACGCGTACTTCGTTGGCCAGGCAGGCCCGACTAATTTTCTCGTGACAACCAATAACTTCAGTCAGTTCTACGGCAACGGCGAAGGAACATACACAGGCGGGAAACGCAATTATTTCGTACTGCAGATCAGTCCCAGTAATACTGCTCAGGTTGGCGTGTCCCAAATCAGCATCCTGTCATGCGCT
>Ga0116120_1000372_pt1 | contig 40187 bp, 47 predicted proteins | sample June2015DPH_11_1_3_FD_89724 | JGI IMG/M metagenome (GOLD analysis project Ga0116120, IMG submission 89724) | Peatland microbial communities from SPRUCE experiment site at the Marcell Experimental Forest, Minnesota, USA - June2015DPH_11_150 | ecosystem: Environmental > Terrestrial > Soil >... | reverse complement strand
TTAGACCTTAAAACTCCCCATCAAGAACTCGAAGAAGAGCTGGTCGAGGTTTATCGGGAATGCCTCCGCAACGCTTCCTTTGTGGGTGGGCCTCAGGTGCAAGCATTTGAGGAGGAGTTTGCTCAATTCTGTGAAACCAAATATTGCGTTGCCGTAAGTAGCGGCACCGACGCCCTTCGGTTCGCCTTAATTGCCGCCGGCATTGGTCCTGGCTACGAGGTAATCACAGTCCCTAACACTTTTATCGCCACCACAGAAGCCATTTCCCAAACTGGCGCAACCCCAGCTTTTGTTGACATCAATGAGCAAACCTACAATATGGATCCTTCCAAGCAAGAAGATTTTTTGAAGAAACGCTATGCGCTTGGCGCTATGCGCTCTGCGTCACGGCCTCGGGCCGTGCTGCCGGTTCACTTATACGGCCAGCCCGCTGATATGGATTCTATTCTTGAGATTGCCAATCGTTATGGTTTAATCGTAATTGAAGATGCTTGCCAGGCCCATGGGGCACTCTATTACTCTGAGAAGGATAAAAAATGGAAAAAAGTGGGGTCCATGGGATTGGCGGCCGCCTTCAGCTTTTATCCTGGTAAGAACCTCGGTGCTTGTGGCGAAGGAGGGGCGGTCACCACCAATAATGAGGATGTTGCCAAAAAAGTTCGCATGCTACGCGATCACGGCCAGGCAAAAAAATACTACCACGAATTTGAAGGATATAACGGAAGGCTGGATGCCATCCAAGCAGGAATATTAAGAATAAAACTTAAACATCTCCCCAACTGGAATGAGAAACGTCGCCAGAATGCATATCAATATAATGAACTTCTAAATGGAGCTAACAATGTCGTAGTCCCCTATGAGCCTGCGTGGTCAAAAGCTGTCTACCACCTTTATATTATTCGGACGCAAAAGAGAGACGATCTCCAAAGATATCTATCAGAAAATGGAATTAATACGGGTCTTCACTACCCAATCCCAATCCACCTCCAAAACGCCTATAAGAATCTTAATCTGCCCAATGGAGATTACCCCATCACCGAAAAGGTTGCCCAAGAAATCCTCTCTCTGCCGATGTTTCCCAACTTAACAGTAGAACAAATAGGATATGTCTCTGAAAAGGTTAAGAATTTCTATGATTAAAAACTGCTCTCTTCTTACTGCATCTCATCCCAAGATTTGTGTATATAGTTTACACACGATAGACTGTTTGTATAGCACATGGAAATGCGGGATATTGTGCCGTAATAGAGCTTGACATCCTGGATAATTTTGTTAGAATTAATGTGCACAATATATGTGAAGGAAGAAATCTTATGAGGGCCACAGTAACAATTGACAAGGATATTTTAGATGAGTTAGTCAAAGAGACGAAGGCCAAAAGCAAAGCTACTGCAGTGAAGAAAGCTATCCATGAATTTCTCAAGCGCAAAAAAATTGAAAAAATTAAATCAATGAAGGGGAAATTAGAGTTTGATCTAACGGCAAATGGGATAAGACATTATGAACGTTGACAAAATTCTAATAGACACCTCAGCATGGATAGAATATTTCAAGGACAAATCCGCTGGGCTTTCGAAAAGGGTGGACGAGATATTATCCAAATACGAAGTCTATGTTCCGAAGGTTGTCATTGCAGAATTAATTCAGAGTTCCAAGTCAGAACGGGAGGTCTCAATCGTAGAGGATTTTGTTGATGCTTTTAATATTATTGATCAGAAGGAGGATACCTGGATTAAAGCTGGAAAACTTTCTTTTAATTTGAAAAAGAAAGGTAAAAATGTCAATTTGACGGATTGTTATATTGCTGTAATAGCCCAAGAATACGATTGCCAAATCTTAAGTCTCGACTTTCACTTTAAGGATATCCAGAAAAGCTTTAACATTCGTCTGGTAGATCACAATTAAAGCGTTTCGCCAAAAACCTTAAGCCTCCGGCTCGGAGAGCGCAGTGATTCTTTGTCCTCTAACAATGTTTTTATGGCCTCTAACCTCCAACATCTGCGGAAGTCGTCGGAAAGCAAGAACATAACTTGAATGTTATATAACATACATGTTATAAATTAAATGGTCTGGACAGTAGAATATTACATGGACTTAGGGGGTAGGGAGCCGGTAGCGGACTTTATCGATTCGTTGCCCACTGAGGTACAGGCCAAGGTACTAAGGCTTATAGATTTATTGGCTGATTACGGAGTGTTGTTTAAGGAGTCCTATACCAGACAGATCAGGGGTAAGTTGAGAGAATTGCGGATAACGACTAAATCAGGGGAAATCAGAGTCTTTTATTTTGCTTTTGCAGACAGGAGGCTGGTTCTCCTTCATGGTTTCGTTAAAAAAACAAGAAGAACGCCGATCCGTGACATCGAGATTGCCGAAAGAAGATTAAACGATTTCGTGAATCGGCAGGGAGGTTAAGATGAGGGGGAGAACGTTAAAGCAGCATGTTAAAGAGAAAATGAAAGATCCCAAATTTAGAAAGGCATGGCAGGAGCTGGATGCAGAATTTTCCATCTTAGAAGGTGTTATCAAAGCCCGGAGGAAAGCGGGGTTGACACAAGAAGAACTTGCTAGGAGAATTGGGACAAAACAACCAGCACTTTCCCGGCTCGAAAAGGGAGGGTTCGAAAAAGTCAATATTGAAACATTGAGAAAAATTGCCAATGCTCTCAACCATGAACTTGTTGTGAAGTTTGAGCCCAAGAAAACCCACTTAACTCTTTAACTTGTCCTTGTGTGACTGCACCACAGCACCTGACTCTATCCATTTTTGAATTGTGAGTTTTGAGTTTTGAATGGAAAGAGTAGACTTTAAAATTAAAGAAATAGATAAAAAGGAGGTTGCTAAAAGGACCTATAAGTTTGCACTAAGAACTTTATACATTGCCCAAAAATTGTCATTTAACCCGGTAACAAATAAGATCATCGGCCAATTAGTTGGGTCTGGTACCTCAATAGGTTCCAATACAGAAGAGGCCTCAGCAGGCTTTAGTAAAAATGATTTCACTTTTAAAATGTCTATCGCATCTAAAGAGGCACGGGAAGTAAACCCCGTTAGAAATTCCAGCGGGGTATTAAACCCCGCCCTCCGGGGTGGAACCCCCTACGGGGCGGAACCCGGAATTATTCTAAAATCTAACCCCGCTGCAGCCGCCGGCCCAGAGGGCCTCTGGCCCGGAGGGAGCAGCGAGGCATTATTTCTAACGGAGTAAATTATTGGTTAAGGCTTTTAAGAGATTCGGGTTTGATAAAGGATAAATACTTTTATGAATAAATATTGGATGCAATTGATGAATCAGATCAACTTAAACGAATTCTGACCAAAATAGTCAAAACTTCCCAACTTAAAATTCAAAACTCAACACTCAACACTTAAAACTTAAAACTTCACTCTCATAACTTAACACTCAAAACTTATAACTCAACACTTATCCCTCAACACTCAACACTCATGGACATCCAAATTATTAACCCTATAACTTATCCTGGTTGGGATGATCTCGTTGTTTCGCATCCAGATTACTCTTTTTTCCATTCCTCAGCGTGGGCGAGAGTCCTATTTGAATCCTATCACTATACACCTAAATATTTCACAATCATCAATGATGGCAAGCTTCTGGCCTTAATACCCGTAATGGAGGTAAACAGTTTTCTAACCGGCAAGAGAGGTGTCTCGCTACCGTTTACCGACTATTGTAAACCCATCATTGCCAACGGAATTTCATTTCAGAATCTATTGGAGCATATCATTGAAAATGGTAAAAAGTGCGGCTGGAAATCCCTGGAGCTAAGGAGTAGCAGTGACCTTTTACCTTCTACTATGCCATCTATAACCTACCTGGGACATACCCTGGGCCTTGATAATGGAGAACAAGAAGTCTTTTCAAATTTTAGGGATAGTACAAAAAGAAATGCCCAAAAAGCCGTGAAAGAAGGAGTGGAAGTTAAGATAGATCATTCCCTGGAATCACTTAAAGAGTTTTATAGACTAAATTGTATGACACGAAGGGAGCATGGTCTACCTCCTCAACCCTTCCATTTCTTCAAAAAAATATATGATCATGTTATCTCAAGAAATCTCGGATTCGTAATACTTGCTTCTTATAGCGGCAAGAATATAGCTGGTGCTGTTTATTTTCATTTTGGCGAAAAAGCAGTTTACAAATATGGAGCCTCGGACAAAAAATTTCAGCACCTCAGGGCAAACAATCTTGTCATGTGGGAGGCCATCCAATGGTACTCTCAAAACGGGTATAAAAATCTTTGTTTTGGAAGGACCGAGCGCGAAAACCAGGGTCTCATCCAGTTTAAATCCGGCTGGGGAACGACCGAACAACAAATCAATTATTACCGGTATGATTTGAACAAGGGTTCTTTTGTTCCGGGTTCTTCAAAAGTTACGGGTTTCCATAATAAGATTTTTAGAAATCTGCCACTTCCGCTGCTAAAGAGAGTCGGGTCGGTTCTTTACAAACATGTCGGCTAACAAGTTTTGCGAGTGGCGAGTGGCAAGTTGCCAGTGGTTTTTTAACCGCAACACTGCAGCACTTTTGTTAAACTTAACACTCAACACTCAACGAACTTTTGCCTCAAGCCTTACGTTCCTTATCTCAGAGGTCCAGGTGGAGTCGAAGGGCTTTTTCGATGTCTTTCATTTCAGCACCGCCGAGCGCCCCGATATGCTTAACGATCCTCGCTCGGTCTATGGTTCGGATCTGGTCGGCTTTGACTTTTGAATCTTTTGGCAGATTTCCGGTTCCTTTCGGTAAGAGAGCTTCAAAGGGATAAACTTTGTCGAGATTCTGAGACGAGATGGGCAAAATGGTGACCGTTCCTGAAAATGCATTGTTCTTGTCATTCGAAACGATGACAACAGGCCTCGTTTTTGAAATCTCCCTTCCCAGAGTAGGGTCAAGGGCGGCAAGGTATATCTCTCCTCTCTTAATATTCATCCCATCCCTCCAGATCGGCTGTTTCAAACTCTTTTGTTATAAAGTGGCTTTCTTCTTTGCGAGCCTTGTATCCTTCCTCGAGGGCCTTTTGAGCCTTCTCACGCTGAATCTCCTCGATCCGGTGCTTCAAGGCTTCGGAGATGAATTGACTTCTTTTCCTGGGGTCCGTCAACTCGTCCACCTGGCGAGCAAGTTCCTGGGGAATCGTAATGTTCATCCTAACTACACGCATAATACACCTCCCAATGCGCTTTTTTAACATACTAATAATACATCTTATTACACATTATGTCAATGACCAATAACCGCAACACTTTAACACTCTCTCCGAGCCAGAGGCTCTCCCTCCGGGGCAGAAGCCCCTCTGGGGCGGCGCCTGAGCCGGGAGCAACACCCAACACTTATCACTTTGTAATCGCCTTACGCCTTGCGACTCACGACTTACTGGTTTCTTGATCCTTTAACCTTTGTCCTTGATCCTTGATCCTTTTCTATTGCCTCCGCAATCTCAGTATGATAGATTATTGCATTATTTCAAAATAATCTTGATGGGTAACCATGACCTTTGTGAAGAGTCAAAAACCAAGAAATGATAAATAATAGAGAAGAAATCCTAAAGAGTCTGAGAAACTATTTTGACAGAGATGCAAACCTGTATAAGCTTGACATGGTCTTCCTGTACGGCTCATGGGCAAAAGGATTTCCGAGAAATGATTCCGACGTGGATATAGCAGTCGTGTTCTCAGATGAACCGTCATCTGATGAAGAATCCTTTAGGAAAATTACAAATATATCACTATCGCTATCTAAAGAATTAGGCCGGGAAGTTAATGTGATTCAGATTTACAAAGACTTCAGGAAGCCCATGCTATACTATAATGCCATCATTTTGGGCCTGCCAGTTTATATTAAGGAACAGGATAAATATATCCGTATAAAAAACGATGCGATATACTTTATGGAAGACTACAGTATTTTCGGTATAGACTGGCAATATGAAGTTGCGACGGAGAACTTGGAGGCTTTAAGGCATGCCTGAGTTCAAATATGCGAAAGGTATGGGTTGCGGAGTCTATACAATACTTATCTGAGGAAATAAGGGAATTTGAATCGGAATATGCGGATAAGACGTGGGAGGATTATCAAGACGACAAGAAGCTCCAGAAGTTAGTGGATCGGACGGTGGAAAACATCCTCACGGCTCTTATCGAAATTTGCGGTACAATACTCGTTGAAGAAGGTATTGGGGTTGACAGCTACGGCGACGCTTTAAAAAAGTCTGCTAAATTGCTCGGTTTTTCTGAAGAAGAGCAGGATAATCTATCGCGACTTGCCATCCAGCGTAACCGCCTCGCTCATAGATACCTAAATTTTCGCTGGCAAGTCATAAAGATGTTCGGTGAGCAAAAGAATCTGATTGTCAAGCTGGTTACGAGGATATTAGAAAGAGAAAGGAAAGATAGAATATAGAGTTTTTTTTCGTCGACGAACTCAAGTAACCCAACGAACTCAATAAACTCAACAAACCCGATAAACCGAAGTAACCGCATCACTTTAACACTTAACGGTTCGACTCTGCTCACCGCCCCGAGCTTGTCGAAGGGCACTCAACACTCAACACTGGTTAACTCCACCTTGCAGTGACAAAATTATTTAAGGTCCCTTTCTGGACATCCGATAAGAAACTTTACAAATCAGCCAAAAAAGAGTTTTCATTCATAAATTTGATCTGATTTTTTGGGCTTTGCCTCAAATCCAAGAACTCATGGCATTCATTCGCAAAGAACAGGTGCAACGATTAAAGAACTTTTCGCAAAAATGGGTTGTTAGTCATTAAGTTACAAGTTCCGTGTTACAGGTTGGGGCATTTATGCAACCTGCAACCATTTGTTATCGTAACGTGTTTTGCATTCCTAAGAGGAAATGATATAATAATTTGAAAGCAACCGGGCTTCGATGGGAGGTTTGAAAACATGGCAAACGTTACGTTGAACAAGGTGATTGAAGATTTCCGAAAATTGCCACTGCCGGAGAGGGAGTATGTCATCGACATCATCGAAAAACAGTTGATAGAAGCTAAAAGAGAAGCGATCTTCCGGAGGGCCAAGAGGGCAGTTCTCAATCTGAAGAAGGGTGCCGTGAAAAAAGGGACCCTCAAAGAACTTTATAAGGACCTCGAACTTGATTAAGATAAGGTGGGATCAAGGATTTAAGAGAACTTATAGGAAGAAAGTGAAGAATGATCCTGATCTCAGAGAGAGATTCTGGGGGGCAATGGAGTTGTTTTCGAGAAATCCCTTCCATCAGAAATTGAGAACTCATAAGTTATCCGGAAAACTTGAAGGGCTTTGGGCCTTTAGTTTCAGTTACGACTGTCGTGTCGTCTTCGAGTTTCTTAATGGAGACGAAGTTCTTTTGGTAGACATTGGAGGTCATGAAGAAGTTTATTGAATTTACCCAGAGAACTGCAACTTTTCCGGAACTGGTATGCCTGCAACTCGCAACTTCAAAGACTGTTCCAGGGTCCATGTTTTAGGGGCGACGTTAAATTCCAAACCTGTAACTCGTAACCCGCAACTCGCAACCCTATAACCCAAGTAACCCAAGTTCTTGTGTTTTTTTGAGTTCATTGGGTCCATTGAGTTCATTGGGTTTAACTCAAGCAACTCAAGCAACCCAAATAACAGAATAACATAATGAAAATAACCCGTTTTGAAGACATTGAGGCCTGGCAAGAAGCCCGGAGACTCGTGAAAATGGTCTATGAGATAATAAATAATAGCCCAAAATTTAGAAGGGATTTTCGTTTAGTGAATCAGATACAAGATGCAGCTGTTTCTTCCATGTCAAATATTGCAGGCTCCGCCCCGTAGGGGGGTTCCTCTGATATGTGTTACGTTTACGCATTACAAAGCGTTTTGAAGAAACGAATTTACATAGGACAAACAACAGATCTAAATAGACGTTTACAATACCACAATAATGGAGCTGTAAAATCAACGTCTAAGGATAAGCCTTGGGAATTAATTGCTTTTCAAAAAGTTGAAAGCATAAGTGAAGCTAGGTGGATAGAAAGAGACTTAAAAAGATCAAGAGGAAAACGGATAAGATGGATTGAAGAAAAAAGTTTGTAGGCTACGCCCCGGAGGGAGGGATTCGCAAGAAAAGGTAACAAGGAGTTTATTCAGTTCCTATTTATTTCAAAGAGTTCCGCAGCGGAAGTGCAAAGCCAGCTCTACGTTGCGTTAGATCAGGAGTATATCACTCAAAATGAATTTGATAAAATCTACAATCAAGCTGAAATTGTTTCAAAAAAGGACTCCAACTTCATCAAATACCTACAATCCCAACTAGATAGACCCAAATAAGATTTTATAGAGTTTATTGGGTTTAACTCAAGCAACTCAAATAACCCAAGCAACCCAAGCAACCCAATAAACCCAACTAACCCAAATAACTCAATAAACCCAAGCAACATGTTCTTAAATTCCCTCTACTATAAACTAAAGCCTATTATCCCCCGGCGACTGCAGATCGAAATCCGGCGCCGGATTGCCTTGAGAAAAAGGGTTAAATATGCCCATGTCTGGCCCATTGACGAGAAGGCAGCAAAACCACCCGAAGGATGGACTGGATGGCCTGATGGAAAGAAATTCGCCCTGGTTCTGACCCATGATGTCGAAACAGCCGAAGGCCAGGACAATTGTTTGAAGCTGGCCAAATTAGAAAAGGACTTGGGGTTTCGGTCATCATTTAATTTCGTTCCAGAGGGATATCGTTTATTCCCAGAGCTTCGAAATTACCTCACACAGAATGGCTTTGAAGTAGGTGTTCACGGGCTGCGTCATGTAAACCTGTTTAAATCAAAAACTACCTTTCAAGAAAGTGCAAAGCAAATTAACCAGTATCTAAAAGACTGGCAATCGGTTGGGTTTCGTGCGCCAAGCATGTATCACAATTTGGACTGGATTGGAGATCTCGATATCCAGTATGACTCCTCCACTTTCGATACGGATCCCTTCGAGCCCCAGCCCGATGGCGTAGGTACAATTTTCCCATTCTGGGTGTCAGGAAATCATACCCAGAAGGGATACATCGAGCTTCCCTACACACTCCCTCAGGATCACTCTCTATTTGTAATAATGGGCGAAAAGAACATTGACATCTGGAAGAAGAAACTCGATTGGATCGTCGAGCATGGAGGAATGGCCTTACTGATTACCCATCCGGATTATATGAATTTTTCTGAAAGGTCTAAATCAATTGAAAAATATCCTGCAAAATATTACGAGGAACTACTCAATTATATTAAGGGAAAATATAGCGGCCAATATTGGAATGTTCTTCTAAAGGATTTGGCGAATTTCTGTACTGCAGAGAGGGGCAATAGGCAAGTATGGCCCGAAGGATTTAAGAACCGAGTGGATTATGGTTTGAGCACTCACAAAATAAAGGCTTGTATAATTGCGTATACTTTTTATGAGGTTGATTTTAGAGTTAAGCGATATGCTGAAGCCCTTGCAATGGCTGGTTACGAAGTGGATGTTTATGCATTGAGAAGAAAAGGCCAGAGCAGGAGAGAAAATTTAAATGGTGTAAATATTTATCACCTGCAGGAGCGGGATTATAATGAGAAAGGATTGAAATCCTTTTTAGTTCGGATGGTATTGTTCTTTGGGAGGGTATTTTTTCTCATATTAGCAAAGCAACTTCAATATCGATACAGCGTTGTGCATGTCCATAATCCTCCCGACTTCCTGGTGTTCAGTACATTGGTGCCGAAGATATTGGGGGCAAAGATCATTTTCGATATGCATGAAAATCTTCCTGAGTTTTATTGTGCGAAATTCAATAAATCTCCGGACTCATTTTTGGCAAAAACATTGCTTTTCTTCGAAAGAATAGGAATCCAGTTTGCAGACTTCACAATTGTTGCACACGATTTACTCAGAGCACGAGTCATCAAACGGGATGGAATTTTGGAAGAAAAATGTGTGGCTTTACTCAATTACCCCTCCAAAGCATTTTTTAAGCCTCTGTTAGAGAAAAAAGATAAAGAAGAATTTACAATCGTCTACCCGGGAACAGTTTCATACCAACATGGGATTGATGTAGCGTTAAAAGCCATGGCGATCGTTAGAAAAGAGTGCAAAGAGGCGAAGCTTGACATCTACGTAAGATCCACCAATCCAGCATATCATCAAGAACTTGTTAAGCTCATCGATCGTTTAGATCTCAATGGGAGCGTATCATTTTTCAATCCTGTTCCGATGGAAGAGATAGGAAAGATTCTCCCCACAGCAAGCATAGGAGTTGTTCCCAAACGAGGGGGCATATTTGGATCCGAGGCATTTAGCACAAAAATACTGGAGTTTATGGCAGCGGGTGTCCCCGTGATCGCCTCTAAAACCAAAATCGATGAGTACTATTTTGATGATTCAATGGTCATGTTCTTTGAACCTGAGAACCCTCTTGACCTGGCGAGATGTATTTTAGAGCTTTACCGAGACGGGGACAAAAGGAAAAGCCTAGTAAAAAATGGATATGAATTTATTGAAAAGAACAATTGGGAAACCAAAAGTCAGGTGTATCTCGATAGGGTGAAGGAATTAATCGGATAAGGTAAAAAATGAGCAAGGTTCTAAAGGTCCTCCACATCAGCATGGTTGAGAATGATCGGCATCATATCAAAACAAAAAGAGCGTGAAGTTGTAGAAGAATTCTTCCAGCTCTTCAAGACACCTTGGGAGTTTTATGAACCAAGCCGGAAGCATTATGAGGTTTTGATTGTAACAGATGGAACCATCCCAAAGGTTGAGGCTGACCTTATTGTAGTTTATGGATCAGAGGTGTGCGGACTCGATCAAGGGAGAATTTCTGAGCCCCACGAGAAAGATCTTTCTATCGATTTTAATGATGAACGGCTGCCGATTTATGGAAAGGCAGTCACGTTCTCGAACCCCGATCGACCAATTTTATTCTGCGGCAAATCGAGGGAGCCAATAGGTTATGAGACACGAAAAGGTGAACAACGGATACTTCGGATAGGCTACAATCTTTTTGAGGAAGTCTTGTACCTGCTCTCAGAGGGACAGCCGCCTGAAAATGCCCTCATTCCCACACTTGATCTCCACATTGCGATGCTTCGCAATTGGATCGTTGAGACAGGCATCCCTCTCGTTGAAATTCCCCCTGTCCCGGCAGGGTACCGCTTTATCGTGTGCCTAACCCATGATGTTGATTTCATCGGCATAAGGCGCCATTTTCTTGATCACAGTATGTGGGGTTTCCTGTATCGTGCAACGGTGGGAAGCTTGCTTGATGTTGTCAAAAATAAGGGTTCCTTATCAAAACTAATCGAAAATCTGAAAGCCGCATTGTCTCTTCCATTCGTGTTTCTCGGTATCGGTCAGGACCCATGGTACCAGTTTGACCGTTGTCTCGAAATCGAAAACAATGCTCGGTCGACATACTTCTTCATTCCTTTTAAAGACAGAGCAGGAAAAGGCTTCTCAAAAGGACGCTTAAAGCGAAGGGCCACCAAGTATGATATTGAGGATGTGAGACATACGATCAAGAAACTTCTTGCCCACGGCTGCGAAATCGGGGTTCATGGCATTGATGCATGGCAAAGTATTGAGGAGGGAAAGGAAGAATTACAAAGGTTAAGGGAGCAGACAGCAACTCAAGATGGAATTGGAATCCGGATGCATTGGCTATCCCGGAATGAACATACCTTTGAGATCCTGGATGAGGCTGGATATTCTTATGACTCTACTTTTGGTTATAACGAGACCGTGGGGTTTAAAGCAGGCACCGCACAAGTGTTCAAACCGATTGGTGTGAAGCATCTTCTCGAAATCCCATTGCACATTCAGGACATGGCACTGTTTGGCCATGGGAGAATGAATACATCAGAGGCTCATGCCGATGAACTCTGCCAGCAGATTATCAATCATGTCAACCGTCACAGCGGGGTACTCACAATACTTTGGCACCAGCGGAGCCTGGGGCCTGAAAGGTTATGGGGCAACTTTTACGTGAGACTCATAAGCCAGCTAAAAGGGGAAAAACCTTGGTTTGCAACCGCAAACGAAATTGTAGAATGGTTCAGAATGAGAAGGTCGGCAAGGTTCGCCACAGACAAATCAAGCGCTGGTGAAGTCCAAATTAGGTTAGATCCGATAGGGAAGAAACCCATGCCTCAACTTTTTATACGAAGGTACAAGCAGAAAAACCACTCAGTTTTTGAAACTTATCCTGTAGCTGCCCAGCAGGTGTTCTGGGAATCATAGCCTTTGATTGTGAGAACACACAAGAAGTTTCATTTGGAGTAAGTCTGTGCTTTCTTCGAGTTATTCATATGTTTTAATCACCCCTGCCCGTAATGAAGAGTCGAATATAGAGAAAGCGATCAAAACAGTGATATCGCAAACCATCTTGCCAAGGAAGTGGGTGATTGTTAGTGATGGATCAACCGACAGAACGGATGAGATTGTAAAACAATATGCGCAGCAAAATAGCTGGATTGAGCTTGTGAGAATGCCTGAGCATCCTGACCGGCAGTTTGCCGCTAAAGTGAACTGCTTTAATGCAGGTTATGAGAAGGTAAAGAAATTGGACTATGATATTATTGGAAACCTCGATGCAGATATTTCCTTCGATCGAGATTATTTTGAGTTTCTTCTTAGCAAATTAGCCAAGGATCCTAAGCTCGGTGTTGCAGGGACTCCTTTTGTGGAAGATGGAAATCATTATGATTACAGGTTTACTAATATAGAGCATGTTTCAGGAGCCTGCCAGTTGTTCAGGCGGGAATGCTTTGAAGAGATCGGGGGGTATGTTCCGATTAAAGGTGGTGGTATCGATTGGGTAGCTGTAACAACGGCTAGGATGAAGGGTTGGAAGACGAGGACTTTCACTGAAAAAACATGCCTCCACCATCGGAAAATAGGGACCGGTAACAGCAGCGCATTGGTGGCCTGGTTTAAACAAGGCCGCAAAGATTATTTTTTAGGCAACCATCCCCTGTGGGAAGTCTTCAGGACCTTTTATCAGATGACTAAAAAACCTTACATCATTGGTGGATCATTTCTATTCTTCGGATTTGCATGGGCAGGCATTAAAAGAACAGAGAGGCCTATTTCCAAAGAACTTATGAAATTCTATCGTAAAGAACAAATGGGCCGATTAAAAGCTTTTTTCCGAAAATTGATATCGTAAGACGTAAGGCGTCAGGTGTTGCCTCAAACCTTAAGCAAAGCGTACCTTGGTCCTTGAACCCTCAGATTTCACTATTCCAATATTCCAGTTTCCAAGGTGATTAAATGGTATCAGTCGCTGAAATGAAGCCCGTCCTCGAACAAAGCATTCGCAAGTTAGAAAAATGGGTTGATGACCATGATTACAAGGGATATGAGCCTGCTGACGCTTTGTCCTCTTTCTTAAGACCTTTGGCCTTTGGCAATCTTTTTATGGAACGTGTGTTGATACAGATTTTCAAACAAAGCCCCGTAAATCTTAGACCCCTTCTGGGCGTGAAACCCCACGACACCACGATAGGAAGAGGATATATGGCCCGGGGGTATCTTATCATGTTTAAAATTACAGGGATACCGGAATACAAACAAAAAGCAGTTGGTTGCCTGGAATGGCTAATGGAAAACAAGTCCCCGAAGTTCAAGGAATATAGCTGGGGTAATCACTATGATTTTGCGAGTCGGTCAGGCAGGTACTCTAAAAACGAACCCATCATTGTTTGGACTTCCCTTATCGGCCAGGCCTTCCTGGATTCTTATGAATTACTTAAGGAAATGAAATACTTAGAAGTTGCCATAAGCGTATGCGATTGGATTCTTGCTTTACCAAAGGAAAAAACAGAATCAGGTACTTGTTTGAGTTACCTTGCTACGGAACAGGAATCCATTCATAACTCCAATATGCTTGGGGCTGTCATGCTTGCTCGGACAGCCAAATTTACAGGTGATGCAGAGGCGCTGAAGGTTGCAAGAGAAGCAATGGAATATAGCTGTTCAAGGCAGCTTCCAGATGGTTCTTGGTACTACGGAGAAGCATCCAACCAACATTGGATCGACAATTTTCATACGGGTTATAATCTGGACAGTCTCAAGTGTTATATGGATTGCACTGGAGACAAAGTCTACGAAGATAATCTGAAGCGGGGCCTTATTTTTTTCAAAAATAACTTTTTTGAATCGAGCGGACGGCCAAAGTATTACCATAATAGGGTTTATCCTGTAGATATTCAGTGCGCATCTCAAGCCATAGACACATTGGCCTATTTTTCAGAATACGATAAGTCTTCTTTGGATTTAGCGTTAAAAGTTGCGAAATGGACGATTGATGAGATGCAGGATAAAACAGGTTATTTCTATTACAGACGATACCCCTATATAAACTCTAAAACCCCTATGTTGCATTGGGGGCAAGCCACAACCTACAAAGCTATAACATTTTTGCTTTCTAAAATGGCAATGTAACCTTTATCGAAAAATAATGTCATTTAATTCCTATACCTTTATCATTTTCTTCGGGATCGTTCTTGCGGTTAATTATTTGCTGTTAAGCTTGAGGTTTAGAAAGATAAATCTTTTAATTGCCAGCTATCTATTTTATGGAGCATGGAATCCAGTATTGGTGGTTTTGCCCTTGATCTCCACGACAGTGGATTGGTTTACTTCTAAGAGAATATATTGCGAAAGCAATAAGTACAGAAGGTATTTCTTTCTTGGCATCAGCCTTTTTGTAAATCTCGGTATGCTTTCATTCTTCAAGTATACTGGGTTCATAGTCAAGAATGTCAGTTACCTCTTAGAACTCCTAAATATTCACTACAAAGCTATCTCACCTGAAATTATTTTGCCTTTGGGTATATCCTTTTTTACACTTCAATCCCTCACGTATACTTTAGATATATACCGCCGGAAGGCGAAACCGTGGCATTCATTTTTGGATTTTGCGCTTTATGTGTGTTTCTTCCCAAAGGTTGCGAATGGGCCTATAACCCGGGCTTTTGAATTCTTGCCTCAGGCCCAAAAAGTTGGCCAAGGGGCATCATCAAAGATCGGTTGGGGATTTTGCCTCATATTGATAGGTCTCTTTGAAAAGGTTGTTGTTGCAGATGGATTATTGGCCCCAGTTGCTGATAAAGTCTTCGGGGAAATGGAGGTGTCAAATACCCTGGTCGCTTGGGCTGGTGCGTTAGCGTTTACGGGGCAGATATTTTGTGATTTTGCCGGATATTCTTCATGTGCCATAGGGGTAGCCTTGTGTCTGGGATTTGAACTACCTAGCAACTTTAAATATCCGTATGCGGCAGTAGGATTCTCGGATTTTTGGAGGAGATGGCACATTTCGCTTTCAAGTTGGCTGAGGGATTACTTATATATATCATTGGGCGGGAACAGAAAGGGAAAAATAAGAACTTATTTAAATTTGATGGCGACAATGCTTTTGGGAGGATTATGGCACGGGGCGTCATGGACGTTTGTTCTGTGGGGTGGATTGCACGGCTTGTATCTAATTTTCGAACGGCTCGGTAAAAAGATCATGCCTGAATCACCTCACTGGAACAGGCTACCCATAAGACTATTGTTGGGTTTGTTAACTTTCGCTTTGGTTTGCATAGCATGGGTTTTGTTTCGCGCAAATACTTTTGAACAAGCATTTATAATTTTTAAGGCAATGTTTGGGTGTGGCTTAGGAAGGTCCGCAGTGAGAGTGGAATATTTCTATATTTTATTGACCTTTGCAGTCATGTTTGTAATGCTGGCAGCCCACTGGATGGTGAGAGATAAGCCATTGAAAGAAATTGTTGAGAAAATGCCATGGTGGGTTCGATCAATAGGGATTGCTATACTACTTATCGCAATAGTTACATGCTCTGGGGATGATCGTGCTTTCATATACTTTCAATTCTGATGGAAACAAATGGGGAAGGACATGGATATTCGGTCTAGCCACAGCCTTGGTGGTACTCCTATGTACGGAAAGCTTCTGGCGATTGAAGGGATATACGACTACCATTCTTGATAATGAGGCACTCTGGTCTCTGGAAAGAAACAAAATTGGAAAAAGCACGAAGGAAATAGTTCTTATCGGGTCCTCTAGAATAATAACGGACATTTCTACAGATACATTGCGTCGATTGGCACCGGAATATAAATTGATAAACTTAGGGATTGACGGAGCCTGTGCTAACGCTGTGTTGGAGGATTTAGCTGCAGATGAAACCTTTAGAGGAATAGTAATATGTGATATAACTCCTCAGTGCTTCATGTTTGGGAACCTTGGAGAATTGAATGCAAAACATTTTGTGGATTTCTACAAAAAAAAATATAACATAAACATGGAGATAAACAGGGTGATTGCCACCCTGGTGGAGGAGAGTTTAGTGACTGTTGACAAGTATTTAAGCATAATCAAAGTAATTGGAAGTTTGATTATTGAGAGGAATTTCCGACCTCCTCGGTATTGGACTACTAAAGAAGACAGAAGTCAATTAGTTGATTACAGTATGGTTGAGATTGAAAAAGTCAAAGAAAAAAGGATGCTGAATGCAAAAAAACATTATGAGAATCTTAAAGTAAAAGTTGATAAGGCGAAATATTTGGAAGGAGTAGATAAGGTTGAGGATGCAGTAAGTAAGATTATAAAAAGAGGCGGTAGGGTAGTCTTCGTACATTTTCCGGTATCTGAAGAACATTGGAAGTTGGATGAGGATTATTTTCCAAAGAAACAGTATTGGGATGGATTTGCAAGTAGAACAAAAGGTGAGGTAATCCATTTCAAAGAGGTAGAAGAACTTAACAAGTTTAACCTCCCTGATACTTCGCATTTGGACTTCAGAGATACGAAAGAATTCACGAGCCTTCTATTTAACGAAATGAAACGTAGGAATGTATTGTAGGCAGCAATTAATGAATGATGAGGTTTGGAAGTGAAAAGTGAACACATCTCGATTTGCATTTGCACGTTTAAACGTCCGCGCTTGCTGGAGAGGTTACTAAAAAAACTTGAGTTGCAGATTACCGATAGTTTGTTTTCTTACTCTGTTGTAGTGGTTGATAATGACAGCCAGCAGTCAGGGAGGAATGTCGTCGAAAGTTTTCGGAATTATGGCAGCATTCCTGTAGAGTACTATCACGAACCGGAACGAAGCATTTCTCTTGCTCGTAATATGGCAGTTCGGAATTCGAAGGGAGACTATATAGCCTTTATAGATGACGATGAGTTCCCTGAGCAGGGTTGGATTCTGAAATTATATAGGGCTTTAAAAGAGTACCAGTGTGACGGGGTATTAGGCCCGGTGATACCTCATTTCGAAGAGGAACCTCCAGCATGGCTGATGAAGGGTAGATTGCTTGAAAGAAAGAGCTTTAAAACCGGCGAAGTAATAAAAGACTCTCGATATACACGTACCGGTAATGTGCTTCTTTTGAAAGAGCTATTTGGAAACAAAGAACAATGGTTCGACCCGAAGTACGGAAGGAGCGGAGGAGGCGATGTAGTTTTTTTTAAGAAAATGTTGGAGAAAGGCAAGGTCTTTATGTGGTGTAACGAGGCATCAGTATACGAGACAGTCCCCTTGGAAAGGCAAGAAAAGCTTTACTACATAAAGAGAGCATTTACACGAGGAATGGCAAACTCCTGGGTAAACCCCTTATTAAGCCTCGGCACTGCTAAGTCACTGCTCGCGATTTTACTGTACTCATCAGGTCTACCTTTCTTTCTTTTAGCAGGCCTGCATTTATTCATGAGATATCTGGTTAAGGATTGTGACCACATTGGGAAAATCTTGGGATATTTTAGAATAAATATTGTTAGAGAAAGGCCGTATTAGGGTATGGTATACTCAATCTCGTTCTTGGATTTCTGTATAAGTACTATTATAAGGTGCGAATGACACTTGCTGAGAACGATGTAAGGCCTACCAATTCAGTATCGCCTTGCCAGGAGTCCAAAGGATGGGGGGATCTCGAGATGCAGACAGGAAACGTAGAGATTAGTGTTAAAGGAAAGCCAGTCAAAGTAAAAGCTATTCCTGTAAATGACAAGTTGATTATCATCACAGGTAAATTACTCAGGGTGGCAAGTATTAAGGGAGACGGTTGGATAGGTCGTGACGAGATGGGGGATCCCACGCTATTGATACCAAAACTGAAAGAAGTAAAAGTAAAAGCTGATATTTTCACTTTCGGACAGATGGTCCCCGATTCTATTCCAAAATACAACTATTATATGGAGTGGGTTAACTTCGCTGCGCTTCCTATCACAACCTTTGATTATTGGTGGACGAGCCAGATTAACGATAAGACGCGGAATATGGTCAGAAGAGCAGAAAAAAAGGGAGTTAGTGTAAGAGTGGCTGAATTTGACGAAACACTAATAAAAGGAATATCGAGTATCTACAATGAAACTCCTGTAAGACAAGGAAGGAGGTTTTGGCACTACGGTAAGGAAATTGATGACGTTAGAAGTGAAAACTCAAGTTACTTAGAAAGAAGTTGTTTTATAGGAGCATACTGCGAGAATGAACTAATAGGATTCATAAAGCTTGTTTATATGGACGAAGTTGCTGGCATGATGCAGATTCTTTCAAAGATTAAAGATCGTGAGAAAGCACCAAATAATGCTTTGCTGGCCAAGGCTGTGGAGATCTGTGCCAAGAGGGGAATTAGATATCTTGTCTATTCGAAATTCACCTACGGAAAGAAAGGTATAGACCCTTTGGCTGACTTTAAGCGGCATAATGCCTTCCAGAAGATAGATATTCCAAGATATTATGTCCCACTCACTATAAGGGGTAAAATCGGCCTGAATCTTGGTCTGCATCATGATTTTAATGAGCTCCTACCAAAAGACTTGATATCTTATCTTAGGAGGATTCGAGGAGAGTGGTATGATAAGAAGATCAAGAAGAGCAGTTAAGGTTCATGTATAAGGCAGAAAAAGGTGCATACAGTGTTGACGAAAGAATCTATTTTATAATATGGATAAAAACATAGAGTGGGGCTGTGGCGCAGTTGGGAGCGCACATGAATTGCATTCATGAGACGGAGGTTCGAGTCCTCCCAGCTCCACCAGAATATATTTATCTATTAGACAAGATGTTTATGGCAAACACAATATTAGTTGAGACTTAGGGTGGTACAATTGGTACGCCAGCTTTTTTGGGTCCAAAGGGATTAGCGTGTTCCCACGGGAAACCTCTCCTTTTCCTCACAGGTAGCCATCTAAATAATCCCTCCAATGCATTGGGCTTTTCCGACAGAGTCGAAAATGAAGAGCTCAGTTTTCTTATAGGTCACTGCCAGACTACCCTACGATGGGGACCTTATTTATAGGAGCGTTTATGCCAGGTATTACAGGAATCATAAGCAGGTCACCGGGAAAAGAGAGAGCCCTGGATCAAATGATCGCATCTATGGTCCACGAACCTTTTTATATATCCGGGAAATATGTCATCAATAAGCTTGGGCTTTTTGCAGGTTGGACCTGTCATAAGGGATCGTTTTCTGATTGCATGCCAATATATAATGAAAAAAAGGATTTAGTGTTGTTTTTTGGGGGGGAGGACTTTGTTGCGAAAGAAGTTATTGATAATCTGAAAGTCGGCGGGCACGAATTCGATTCTTTTAATGCCAGCTATTTAATACACCTATATGAAGAAAAAGGTAATAATTTTTTACTGGATTTAAACGGTTTCTTTCACGGCCTCTTAGTTGATCTTAGGGAAAGGAAGATTATCCTTTTCAATGATCGGTTTGGAATGCAGAGAATTTATTACCATGAAAGTAAAGATGAATTCCTTTTTTCTTCGGAAGCAAAATCTCTGCTCAAGGTACTTCCTAAATTACGAGAGATTGACCTAAATAGCTTAGGGGAATTCTTCAGTTGTGGCTGCGTTTTAAATAATAAAACCCTACTCCCTAATATTTTTCTGTTGCCAGGTGGGTCTGCCTGGACATTTTGTAACGGAAGCCCCGTGGAGAAAGATCAATATTTCAAACCGGAGGTTTGGGAAAACCAACCTATACTTGATAATAAGACATTTTATAACAGAGTAAGAGAGACATTCAGGAATATTTTGCCACGATATTTCCGCTCCAGTGGCAAGTTGGGCTTTTCATTGACCGCAGGGTTGGATACGCGAATGATTCTCGCGAATATGGATATCCCTGCGGGAGCGATGCCTTGTTATACCTTTGGAGGCCCATATCGGGACTCATTCGATGTGAAGATTGCCAGGAAGATTGCGGAGGCTTGTAAGCAAGCACATCATACTCTAAGGCTCGATAGCAACTTTCTGACTCAATTCCCAGCCCTTGCTGAACAGGCTGTGTATATTACGGATGGGGGCTTAGACGTAAGCGGAGCTGCTAACCTATACGTGAACAAGTTGGCAAAAGGCATTGCTCCGATCCGGCTGACAGGAAACTATGGGCAAGAAGTATTGCGGCGATACACTGCATTCAGGCCAAATCCACCAGTGAGGGAGCTATTTAGTCCCGAGTTTCAAAAATATATTGAGAATTCCAAAAACACTTACAGAGAAGTAACTGGGGGGCATAAGTTGTCTTTTGCTTTGTTTAAGCAAGCTCCATGGTACCAGAATCCAAGGTTGTGTTTGGAACAATCACAATTGGTGCAACGCTCACCATATATGGATAATGATTTTGTTAAGCTTGTATATCAAGCCCCTGTGGAGATATTGAAATCCAATGATTTAACACTACAAATTATAAAGGATGGAAATGCTAGATTAGCTGGGATAGCGACAGACAGAGGGATGATGGGGGAAATGGGGTTCCCGTTTTCAAAGATGAAAAGAGCATATTTAGAGTTCTTAATTAAGATGGATTACTACTATAGCCATGGAATGAACCAGCGGATGGCAAGTCTTGATCATGCAATAGGGTGGCTTCAGTTGGAAAGAATATTCCTTGGAAGAAATAAGTATTATCATCTGCGCCCTTGGTTTCGTGATGAATGGTCCAGTTATCTTAAGGATGTTTTGCTAAGTGAGAGGGCCATGGGAAGATCCTATTTGAACAAGAACTTTCTTTCAGAAATGGTCAATAGACACATTAAAGGGGATCGTAATTTCGCCGATTTCATCAACCTGATACTTACCGTAGAGCTGACTCACCGAATTTTGATTGAAGCCGGATAGAGAGCAATTAGTATCTTCGGTGCGATTCCCCGATGCTATAAGTTGTTCCATATTCCCAAAATAATGCAATTTATGACGCTTACCTTCAGAAACTGTTTCCATGCTATACCATTTTCCACACTCCGCTATTTTTAAGCTGTTAAATAACCTGGCAATAATCAAAGGCAAGAAAAATGCCTCCTAATTTAGCGCTGGCTCTTTGCGTGATCTTGATCATAGCACTGCTGGTCATTGATCACAGAAGAAATGAGAACCTTTCATCTGCTCGGTGGATTCCTTTGATTTGGATGATAATTATTTTATCCAGGTCCGTCTCGCAGTGGTTAAGCCTCTTCGGTTATGGTGCGATGATGGATAGGGAATCAGTTTATTATGAAGGGGAGCCTCTAGACCGCGCTGTTTTTGGTTGCCTGATCATCATTGGGTTGATCATCATGATGAGACGGAAAATTGTCTGGTCCAAGTTATTAAAGGAATACGGATGGCTTTTAGGCTATGTTCTTTACTGTGCAATTAGCATCTCATGGTCTGATTTCCCTTATATTGCTTTAAAGCATTGGATTAAGGAAGTTGGTGGCTACATCATGGTTTTGATTATTGTGACAGAAGATAATCCGGTTGAAACAATTCAATGGATATTTAGAAAGTGTGGATATGTATTGATTCCCTTATCGGTACTGTTTGTGAAATACTTTCCCTACATCGGCAGAGGTTATTCGCCCCACAGTGGAGAAGCTCTTTATTTTGGGGCTGCTTACGGCAAAAACGGGCTAGGGATGCTCTGTCTGATTATCGCATTCTTCTTTGTTGTGGAAGTACTGAGATGGTGGCGAGAAGGATATGCTGGATACGATAAAAAAAGGAAATTGGCGACCATCATGGTGCTTTGTATGATTTACTGGCTACTGATGATGTCAAGAAGCCTAACTTCTATCGTCTGCCTAATAACCGGAATTATTGTCATGGTAATTCTAGGATCACGCTCGATCAGGGTGGCGATAAAGAGGCCGGGTGTTCTTGGTGTCTGTGCAGCTTTATTTGTTGTGGGGCTATTAATAACTCTAACGACGACCGATGCTTCTAAATTTATTTTGAATACGCTGGGGCGGGATGACACTCTTACTGGGAGAACAGCTATTTGGGAAAAGGTGCTGTCCGGGAAGACCAATCCAATAATAGGAGTTGGATATGAGAGCTTTTGGCTTGGGGGCATATTAAAAGAGTGGGGCGATTATCAATCCCAGCCTAACCAAGCCCATAATGGCTACTTGGAAATATATCTCAACCTTGGAATCATTGGGCTTTTTTTCATTGGGGGGATCTTCGTTTCTTATGCAAGAAAGGCCGTTAGATACATGGGGCCAAGCCTATATAGTGGGACAGTGCAACTGTCATTCCTTGTGATTTTTTTGCTTTATAATATTACAGAACACGGCTTTAGACAATTACATCCCATGTGGTTTATATTCCTCTTAATGGGATTCCTGTATTTCGGGAAAAGCAAAACCTTGAATGTGGTAAATCAGGGGGGCCATTTGGACTCCACAAAAGGGGTACCGAAAATGACGACAGGCAGTCAAATGAAAGCTCCGTTATCCTCAGTATTTTTGAACGAATTATAGGGGGTAAAGTGGGAATCAGCCCATTTAAATTTTGGGGATCATCACCGTAGGAGTCCTGAATCATGGTTATAGTGGTTTACGTAATTGAAAGATGAAGAAGAAAAGAACTCAGTTAATGTGATGGAGTTTATTGTTTGATGTTTTCTTGAAGGGGAATGTTTTAAGCTCCGGAAATGGAAATGAACTGATGTCTCAAGGAACAGGTAGACTATCGATAGGTTATAAATTTTTCGATGAGGAATACCTGAAAACGAAGTTAAGAGAGCGAGCAGTGAAGGGTGCGGGAGTTTCAATATTGTCTCAGAGTATAAGCTACAGCATCCAATTCGGAGGGAGCATCGTATTAGCGCGAATACTAACACCTGGTGATTTTGGATTAGTTGCGATGGTATCCGTAGTTTGGCTATTGCTCCTCAATTTCGGTTATAACGGGTTTACTGAAGCAATTGTTCAGAGGAAGAATTTGAAATCAGATGAGGTTAATGCTCTTTTTTGGCTAAATCTCAGTATAAGTTGTGGCATATCGTTGCTATTTGTTTTATGTTCGCAATTTTTGGCTTGGTTTTATGGTGATTACAGGGTGATTAGGATAGCCATGGTTATGGCTTTTCCAATCATTTGCATGGCCCTCTCAACAGAACATTTGGCACTTCTGAGGCGCGGAATGATGTTTGGACGGATTGCAGTCATCGATGTGACGACTGCTGCCCTAAGTGCAGCAATTGGGATTAGTTTAGCGCTGTCAGGCTATGGATATTGGGCACTGGTGGTTAAACAGGTAGCTTTTTTTGTTTTTTCCGCAATCGGGGCATGGTTTTTGTGTTCTTGGAGGCCAGGATTACCCTCCTTTTCTGCAGGGATAGGGGGCATGGTGAAATACGCCATGTATACATACGGAAATTACTGCGTTACCTATTTAAGCCGGAATTTTGATAAAATCCTTGTTGGAAAATATTTAGGTGTCCAAGCACTTGGATTTTACGACAGAGGGTATCAATTTTCTAGCATTTTTTTGAACCAATTGATTGTTCCACTTACCAGCGTCGCCATGTCTACATTAAGTAGATTTAGTGACGAAAGAGAGAGATTTTCTCTATATGTCCGCTTTATCGTTACAATGGTAGCTTTCGTGGGAATGGGACTTAGTCTCATTTTGATATTGGCCGGGGAAGACTTGGTCGTTTTTTTATTGGGGTCAAAGTGGAAGTTAGCAGGCCCAATTTTATGTGCTTTTGGAGCGGGAATAGGAGCCTCTTTTATCTATAGTACAAGCGGTTGGATTCATCTTTCTCTCGGTAGAGCAGATCGATGGCTTCGCTGGAGCATCCTGGGGTTCATAGGTTCAACTGTAGCTTGTATATTAGGTCTTCAGTTTGGTCCTTTAGGAGTAGCAATTGCTCAATCACTGTTTGTCTTTCTGGTTGTGGTACCTGCTCTAAGCTATGCTGGCATGCCTGTGAAACTGGGATTCGCTTTTTTTATCCAATGCATATGGAAGTACTGGATTTCTGCAGTTGTGGCGGGACTTGCATCCTGGTACATGATTCATTCCTTGAGTTACACTTCGAATTTTTTCAAAGACCTGAATATACTTTTGCGCATTATTTTGTCATCTAGCCTCGGGTTAATGACCTATTTGATTTGTATCGTTGCTTTCCATCGGAGTACGGAGCCTGTATCACAACTTCTTGGTTTATTACGCAAAATGCTAAATAAATCATAGTAAAATTACCCAATGCAATTGTAAAATTTTGGGATGATTGCATTGTTTATGCTTGGATCGAGTGTTCCACGATTACCAATTTAATCGAATGGTAAATAAGAATCGAGGGGATTTGCCAAGATTATATCTATTTGAAAGATTGAGGAACAGATACAGGCGAAATAGGGCTCTTCTTTTTGAACGAAAACTCCATAAACTAAAACCTGCCAATCCATACATCTCCTTTACATTTGATGATTTTCCACAATCCGCCTACTTAATTGGGGGAACAATATTAAAAAAATATGGAATTAGAGGTACATATTACACCTCCCTGGGACTAATGGGAAAGGAATCTCCGGTTGGGCGGATTTTTTCATTAAAGGAGCTACGAGATCTTGTTACTGATGGGCACGAACTTGGATGTCATACATACGATCATCTTGATGCGTGGGAGACAAATCTAGATTCTTTTGAAAAATCAATCCTAAGAAATCGGGAAGCATTGAAAAGCATATTGCCCCAAGTGTATTTTGCGACATTTTCATATCCCCGTGAAGAACCTCACCCAATGATAAAAAGGATAGCTGGAACGTATTTTGTATGTTGCCGGGGTGGCGGCCAAACATTGAATTCCGGGATGATTGATCTAAACCTCGCTAAATCATGTTTTATTGATAGTGTAAATGGAGAGACTCTATCATCACTAAAAATCCTAATTAACAAGAATAAAGTAGAAAAAGGGTGGCTTATTTTTTCAACACATGATATATGCATGAACCCTTCTAGGTTTGGGTGCGGGCCCGACTATTTTGAAGATATAGTAAGATATGCTGCTAATTCAGGAGCAGTTATTTTACCCGTTTGTGAGGTATATTCACAAATTTACGGCGACAAGCAATAAGATGCACTTTTTTTACATGATTAGGGACTTTTTGTACAATAATCTACCCGAAATGGGAAGCCAAAGGTTCGTTTCCAATTGAATGAATTTATTATTAACATATTATAATTACACAAAGTTCTCTATGTCCTCGCGCAACCGATGCAGGATGTCAAATTATTGGTACGAAGCTTGCTTAAATACATTAGATTAGGGCTTCGTTAAAGGGATGACAGCCCCAGCACCCTTTGCGGAAGGAGTAGAGAATGATGAAATCAATTAGGTTTTGTATATTCATGGCTCTAATCTTTAATATTGTTGGTGCCGTTAGTGTATACTCAGCACAGTATTATGTTGACGCAAGCCACCCAATGGCGAGCGATACAAATTCTGGAACAGAAATTTCACCTTGGCCAACAATTCAAAAGGCAGCGAACACAGTGATGGCGGGTGATACATGTTACGTAAAGGCCGGGACATACAATGAGCGAGTAACTCCATCAAATTCAGGAACAAGAGGCAACCTTATTACGTTTGCTGCATATCAGAATGAAACAGTCATTGTGAGAGGATTTAACTTGACAAGCAGGAATTACATCAGGGTGATAGGGTTCGAGATCACTCATGCAGGCAGTGGATACAATTACGATGGAGTTTTCTTGGCAGGGTCTACAGGTTGTGAAATTCTCCATAACTATATCCACCATACGAGTAAGAATGGCAATGGCGGGATACGGTGTGCCTATGGTTCCCCTTGCTCTAATTTAGTTATTAGAGGAAACCGTATAGAATATCCAGGTTGTGCTGCAGGGGATACTGGAAATTGCGTCGGTCTACCTGGAATTAATCTGAGGGGAACTTATAATCTTGTTGAATATAACGAAATTTCTCATATTGAGGATTACATTGAGTTTAATGGGCTATCGGGCAATAGCTACAATATCATCCGCAATAATAAATTAGGGACGAATGGTGGTGATTGGGCTGACTTTCCAGATTGCCGTACCGCTTCTGGTGGCCCTTACTGTCCAAGTGACTACTGGCATATTGATGGCCTCCAGACAGGTCCTATCGACCACATCGTTTTTGAGCGTAACTACATGGTGGATAATGCAGTCAGCAACGCTCATGGGTTTATTGTGGAGGGGGCTGGAGATAACATGATCGTAAGGGAAAATGCCTTTGTCCGAAGTGGTTATTCAGGAATGCCAAAAGCAATTGACTATGTCCAGATCTATAACAACACCGTCATAGATAGTTTTTACTACGCACCTCTGCAATATGAGACATTCAGTTTTAGTAACTATAGCGGTGACCAGTCTCAGAACAATCAAGCTTTCAATAATTTGTTTTACAAATCAAACAAGGACTCTAGTGGAACGATTTATGCTGTTACCGGAAGCAGTTCGGTTACTAAGGATTATGACTGTTATTATCTCTCGGGTAACCCATCGGAATCGCATGGAGTCAAGGGTGATCCAAAGTTTGTATCGTATGCCACGGATGATTTCCATATTGCGAGTGACTCTTCCTGCAAGGCTCGCGGAAAAGTGATCACAACGGTAAATAGCGCCGATGGGTCAGGGACTTCTTTTGTGGTTGCCGATTCAAGGCCCTTCATTGGAGGATGGGGTATTACCGATGCTGCTGGTAATTATATTGGGGATACTATTATAGTAGGCTATAACAGCCCAGTTAAAATCGCATCAGTTAACTATTCGACGAACAAAATTACGGTAGCAAGATCTATTCCGTGGGCGAAGGGAGATAGCGTCAGATTATCGCATCAGGCATTGATTCCTTCGATGGGGGCATACGAATATAGACAGCAGGGGTATCAGTATGATGTAGGTATTACGTCACCCAAAAGCGGTTCAACGGTAAGTGGCTCGGTACAAATTCAAGCTGCCGTTACGAATGAGCAATGTGTACGATACGTAATTTTTTACGTTGATAGTATACCCGTGGCTACGGTTAATCAAAGTCCATACGTGTATACATTGAATTCAGCAGGACTAAGGGAGGGAGTCCATAAGGTAGAAGCCAGGGCTTACGCTCTCTATGCTGATTCAAATTTAGTGAAAAATGCCCAGGTAGATTTGATTGTGGGTTCTGTTACCCCTCCTTCACCTCCACAAGGGTTGAGGATAGTGCAATAGGGAACACGACATTAGTTCCTTGGTCTTTTCTCCTCAAGACTAAATTTGGATTTGCGGTTGTAAAAATTAAAAAAGATAGCTCCGAGACTGCTTCCAGCCATATTACTGATGACATCCGTGAGTTGGGAACTTCTTGTTGGCAGATAAACCTGGATCAGTTCAATCGAGAGGCTCAAGCATCCCCCAATTAGCATAGAAATGATAAGGAGTCGAAAAATTGATCGGGGCTTTCTCATCCAGAGGTAGGCAGAGAAGAAGAATCCGAAAGGGATAAAACCTAAAATATTGGTCAGGAAACACGGGGACAGGTCTTGCAATAGTGCATCTGAGTTACAAGTTGTAGGTTGCGAGTTGGCGGGTTACGGATTCAGTGAATAAAGGGCAGAGGGAACAAGGATAAAGGCTCAAGGTTAAAGGTTGGAGGCGAGTAATTAAAACCTGGTTGCAGGTTACAGGTTACAAGTTACAGGTTAAACCCCTTACGACTGACGACTCACGATAGAAGAAAAGGACTGAGGACTGAGTAATCATTTACAGAATCGTAAATTTGCCATACTGAGCAAAATGGTCATCAAAAGCAAAAATCGTATTCACCTCAAGACGCTCCATTAAGGTAAAGGACGTGCAATCCGTAAAACTGAAACCTTTGTCTTCGTATTGGCGAAATATTGCCCAAGCTCTCGCCTCATCTTCTTCGGTTATTCGAATCAAAGTCGCCACTTCCTGATTCCATAGTTTTTGGCCAAATTGGATGGCAATGGTAGAATTTAACCTTGTTTTAAGCAAGGTTAAGGTTTCATCAAAAATATAGTTGCTTGTCACGAGCGGGTGATCCAAATTCTGAATCTTAGCTACAGCAGCCATATGGTCTCGGTCATTTTTATCAATGGTTGCATACCAGGCACTCGTATCGACGAAAATAGTTTCCTTCGCCATAAAGTTAGTCCTTCATATACAAGTACTTATCATGTTTCCGTGCAGTATCGGTTAAATCACTTTTTCCAAGGCCGGCGATTTCTAACAGGATCTTTTTCTGACTTTCCACCAGGGATTCCTCATCTCCAGAGATAATTTCTATTTTCACCCGCTGGTGATTTTTAAGATGAGTCTCTCTTAATGGTCTAAATATTCCATTTTCAAAAATAGCCTCGATGACTTTCGACATATGATAAACCTCCTTCAAATATTAGAAAAATCTTACTCCTTATGACCTATTAAGTCAAGAGATGAAGAAGTAAAATGTGTAATTGAAATGGGATCAGATTTATTTTTTACAAATTTGTGGGGCTGTGGTGTAATTGGGAGCACGGTCGTTTTGACAGATAGAGGTTCGATCCCTCTCAGCTCCACCAACCACTTAGAAGATGGCATAGCGCATAGGGCAGAGCGCACGGCGTAAAAACTTCCAAAGGAAGGAAGAAGGTCCAAGGATAAAGGCTGAAGGCTGAAGGTTAATCTTTTTCGAGCCAGGCGAGAATGTATTTCGAAAATGCTTTGAAATCATCGAGACTTTGGAGAGTCTCAAAAAGCTTGAGTGCATCAAATTCGTTGGGCAGATAATCGTGAACAATTCTGTTCCTGAAGGCTGGCATTCCTTTGATCTTTTCAGCAAATTCTTTCGGAAGGATCCCGGCATCGGATAGCGCCCGGATGGCTTCGGATTCACTTTCACGGACTTTCCAGAGAGAAAGAGCTGATGCGATATGGGCGCAGACCCGGCTCACATCCTGAATGGCACAAGCCAGGCTATATTTGATTGCTTTTATTGGAATGGTCTTGTCCTTTTCAAGGAAGAAGTCTTTGCTCGGAACTGGAACCGACTTGATGTCCTCTACCTGCTTCATCATATTATCCAGGTACTCCAGAATCCGTTCTTTCCTCACCAACTTTGAAGGCGTCATTGAGCACCTCTTATCCTCTGTGAGAGCATCAGCCGGTACTCGTCGAGGTATGGCTTTAATTCAAAAAACCTGATCATGACACTGGTTTCAAAGTCTACTCTTTCTGTTTCATCCCGGCTTAAAACAAGTATTCCCTCCTTCAGAATGTCATATTGAAAGACGAGGGGAAGCACGTTAAGGATTCTAAGGTCAATTTCATCCGTGTCGAGTCGGGAAATTAAGAAAGCCGTTAACTCGGCCTCTTTCTTGATATATTCCTTCATATCCGAAGGCTTGAGGTAGACGGCCAGATCGATATCGCCCCCAGGGAGGTCAGGATTGTACACGGCTGATCCGTAAACATAGGCAAAAAGGATGTCTTTGTCATGTTCCAAGGACTGTTTTAAACGCTCAGTTAGAGTTGCGGGATGTTGAATTTTGGTCATGGTGCTTTGATCCTTTAAAAATTTTATCTCACATTTATTGATTCTTGTCAACGAAAAGACCTGGAAGGGAATGGTGAATTATTTTAAAGAATAGGCCGACTCCAATTGCTGTGCCGAGTATGTTAGTTATTACGTCCGTGAGTTGGGAGCTTCTTGTTGGTAGATAAACCTGGATCAGTTCAATCGAAAGGCTCAAGCACCCTGCGATAATGATAGATGTAAGAAGGAGTCGAAAATTTGATCGGGGTTTTCTCATCCACAAATAGGCAGAAAAAAAGAATCCAAAAGGGATAAAACCCAAAATGTTGGTCAGGATATCTGTTAAGTAGGAGCGAGTAAAACGAAAATCTTCCCAGGGCGGAACCAGGATGGTTTTTTTAAGGACCTTAAACCTCGATGGGATGAGAAGGTGATGGTCACCAACAGAATCATGAGCCAAAGTTCCAGAGTGTTCACCAAAAGGGTAGAGCGCAACAAGTTCCTCCTTTTCTTAAATCATTGATTCTTCCTTTTTTAACAACCCTGAAAATATTGAAGAACCTGTTCATTACTTAACGAATGGTCATAGATTGCCAAACCGAAGAAATTGCCCGTCCAATAATCCTTTCCGGTGGGGAAGTTCCCAAGGATGATCTGCGGAAGGATTGCTCTGCTCTCAGTAATAAAAGTAGGCAGGTAACTCTTTTTCATTGGTCCGTCCACATAGATATATATTTTTTCCTTCTGAAGTTATCGCAATAAAGCGTTTCTGATCCTTTGATAAAATATTCTTTAACCAGACCTCTTTTGGGAATCAAAATGCCTTTTAGATTCAGCACTATACTAATTAGAATAAGATGAGATCCCCACTGACATATAAAAAATTCTCATTCCTCTGGTTGTTATGGAAATGAAAAATACGCCCAATGTGGGGAGTTGCTTTGTTGGTAGGTTATAGGCAGATCTCGATTTCATTTGAATATTGGAAAATGGTGAAAGGATGGCGATTGGTGCTTCGTTATAGGTGATTCCTTGGCTGCCCAATTGGATGCCAATTCGATCCTTTAGTTTGATTTAACACATATATGAAGTTATGTGAAAAGTTAACGACTTGGAAAAGGACTTAAGTGAAGTGAAAAGAGAAATAGAGTTTTTAGAACAAGGCCTGTTAACATATTGGGAAAAAATTGCTGCAAGTCGCTGGGGAATATACGTATCAGAAATAGAAAAGGAAACAATTTTAAAAGCTCATCAGATAATTGGGGCGACTAATACTGCACTTGAAGTTGGTTGTGAAGGAGGACGGTGGTCAAAATTACTTTTAGATTTAGGTTGGAACATGATTTGTACGGATGTCGATAAAAACAACTTGGAAATTTGTAAGAATCGAATGCCAACAGCCAAATGCATTCTAACGAATATGGATGACAAAACCCTTCCTTCCGAAACAGCATCTCTTAGTTTAATATTATGCATCGAGGTTTACCCGGTTATTGAAAGCGAATGGTTTTTGACTGAAGCACATAGGGTATTGACTAACAAAGGGGTAGTTGTCGGGGTCTTTCTTAATCGACATTCATTACGAGGATTGTTTGTTAACATAAGGGAGAAGTTAAGGAAAAAAGACAGGTTTATCCACTATCAATTGTCTTATTCTTTGGAAAAAAAGGATGTTCAACAATAACTTCAGAGTGCTTTATGAACGGGGATTCTGTTGGTTTCCCTTCCCAAGGGCCAGTAATTCTTATTTTATTCGGATATTCACATTTATCGAGAGCGTGCTTCATCTTGGTAAGCTTGTAAACATAAGTCCCTGGATTATATTCATTGCCCAAAAATAGATTTTAGAAGTGGTCTGACTTTAAAATAATATAAACATCCTCACAAATGGGATCTTGAAAGTTAGCAAAATCATAAGAACCTATTCCAAGTTTCGGGTTCAATCAAATAAAGGTTGTAGGGTATAGGGTGTAGGGAAAAGAAAAACATGGTAGAGGCTCAAGGTTAAAGGTTGGAGGCAAATAACATAAGAGATGGGAATAATGGAATACTGGAATGATGGAAGAATGAAAAATAAAAAGTCGCAGGTTGCAAGTTACCAATGACCAAGAACCATGAGCAATTAAGAAATGGAGAAAGATCTATTTTTGAATAGATTAATACTTTTAAACTTTAAGAAGGGGAAAGATAGAACGGCGCTGGTAAATGGAAAACAAGATTACTCCCAGGGCTGCCCCTAAAATGTTTGTGATTACGTCCGTGAGCTGTGAGCTTCTTGTTGGTAGATAAACCTGGATCAGTTCAATCGAGAGGCTCATGCACCCTGCGATGACAGTAGTTGTAATAAGAAGTCGAAAAATTGATCGGGGTTTTCTCATCCAGAGGTAGGCAGAGAAGAAGAATCCAAAGGGGATAAAACCTAAGATATTTGTTAAGACATCCATTAAATAAGAGCGAGTGAAACGAAAATCTTCCCAGGGTGGAACCAGGATGGTTTTTTTAAGGACCTTAAACCTCGAAGGGATGAGAAGGTGATGGTCACCAACAGAATCGTGGGCCAGAGTTCCAGAATGTTCATCGAAAATGTAGAAAGAGACAGGCTCGTCTCCCCCGGATTCCTTCGGACGGTGGATGTGTTGGGGGAAGTGTTGGGGGGCGTGTTGGGGGAAGTGTTGGGAGACCTCCTCCCCTGTCAAGACACGGTCGTAGATTGCCAAACTCAATAGATTGCCGGTCCAGTATTCACCCCCCGTTGGAGAGTTGCCCAGAACGATCCTTCCCGATGGTTTTTCATTCATCGAAAAAAGTTGAAATCTCGGGCTGGATTTCATAAGAATGCCATCGACATATATGTTGGTTCCATCAACCCCTGATGTGATCGTGACAAATCGTTTATCACCTTTCTTCAGAACGTCTCTTATTCCGATCTCGCGATAGGTCTTTTTGCCGTGAATGCCTTTTCCCAGAATCAGATGCGATCTCCACTGGCCGATGAAGAAGCTTTCCGATCCCTGCTTGTCAAGAATAGAGAAGATGCGACCCATATGAGAACTTGATTCAGTGGCGGGCTGTAACCAAAGCTCTACAGAGCATGGGTGTAGGGAGTAGGGTGTAGGGATTTGGGAAAAGATGATGGCTTGGCCGTAGAACTGGACACCGTTTTGGTCCTGCAGCCATCTCACCTTATTTTCGGGGGAGAAGTTGAAAGGCCAGAGGCCAGCCAGGAAAAATACTGCGGTGATCACGAGGCAGATTAAACCGAGAACATTTTTTCTGAGGCTTGGGTAGACCATATGGCGTTGTTTAGCGGGATATATATCGCATTTCGATGAGGCACGTCAATAAGAGAAGAGGATAAAGGTGAAAGGCTAAAGGCGAAAGGTTGTAGGCAAATAATTAAAACCTTGTTGCGAGTTGCGGGTTAATCCCTTATAAAAAGGTAAGGCGGTCTTGACTTTTGGCGGTTATTTGTTTAAAGAGATATACAAGTAATAGGGGTTGAATTTAACAACTACTTCCCTTTGATAAATGAATGGACCTGGAAATAATAGACCTGTTATTAAAGGACCAAGTCATTGATAAACTCATTTGGAAGCATAATATTTCAGAGGTTGAGTTAAGACAGGTGTTCAATAATCAGCCAAATATAAGATTTATAGAAAAAGGGAAAATCAAAGGGGAACATCTTTATGTTGCCTCAGGAAGAACGGATGCCGGAAGATATCTTTTGATATTCTTTATAATGAAGAAAAACCAAAAGGCCTTAATTGTTACAGCAAGAGATATGACAGATAGGGAGCGGAAGAAATATGCAAAGAAGTAAAAAAATAAAAGAGCCTATACCGGAGGAATTTTCTACGCTTAAAGAAGCAGCAGAGTTCTGGGATAAACACGATTTGACCGATTACTGGAAATTTACAAAAGAGGTAGAGAGTGATATTAAAGTACCTCCTACCCCTCGTTATGTCCCTCTTGAAAAAGAGATTTCTGAATTCATCACCAAAATAGCAAAAAAGGAACATATCTCACCTGAGACATTGGTAAATTTGTGGTTAAAAGAGAGACTGCTCAAGCAAATTAAGAATGCAAAAGCGACTTCTATCTCCCCCTCATAGTTAAATTTTAAGGATTACGCATTAAAGAGACACCTGCCAAGAAGTGATTTTAACAATCGCCTCAAAAATTTATTTTAATAGACAGAAGAAAGATGGGTCAGGGCTTGACATTGGACAACAGAGAGGATCAAGGAGAAAGGTAAAAGGTTAAAGGTTAGAGGTTGGAGGTTAGAGGTTTAAGGCTAAATACTATTTTCTGACCCGTTCGGCTGCGCCAAGCCCCGTCTTTAAAGACGGGGTGAGAAAGCGCGGCTCAGGGTCAACTCTGAGCCCCTCGGCCTGAGCCCTTCGGCTTGAGCTCAGGTCGAAAGCTCGGGTCGAAGGCAAGCCCTGGCCTTCAGGCCGGAGAGTCGAAGGGTTGACTTAAGAGAGTGCCTTTAAACCCTCCATGACATCCTTGGCTTTGATATTGCCTTTCACGCCCATTTCATTCAGGAGGTCAATGGTCTCCATCAGGTTCAGGTGTAAGAGATGAGCTGCTTCGCGGAGGGTCAGTTTACCCCTCTCATATGATTTGGCCACATAAACTTCGAAGCCCATTCTTGTTAGTTTTCGAAGAGAACTGGTCTTTTCAAGTTTTTCAGAGCGGGCAACATAATCGATGGCCTGATCGATATCCTCGGGAATTCTGATAGATTTGACTTTCATGACATTTCCTCCAACAAAAGTTTTGTTACACTATATTCCTCTTCACTGATGAAGGGCGAGAGCCTCTCAAGCCAATTCAGGCCCTTTGCCTTATCGATTAACCCCCTTCTGCAAATTGAAAAAATAAGCAGAGCAGGGAGAACAAATGGAATTCCAGTCGCTTGCAAAATGCGAGTTAACTTTGTATCATCAGTGGCGACGGCTGTATATCGCCCTCGCTTAAACATGGCCACAAGGGCTTGGTCGCCTTTCAAATGATCCGATGCAACTTCTTTGGCCAGAGTGATTAACCCATGGCGGATATTTTCCTCAATTAATTCAGCATCTGGGTGACCCTTACTCTTACCGGCATCCACAACTTCTCTCTTAACGGTTCCGGGAATAACTATTCTTTCTTGCTTGCAGATAAATTCTTTTAGACCAGCCTTCGTCAATTTGATCAAGCAATCCGCATCCATCAGAATTTCCATAGTAATACATTGTAACTTATAGGTTACAAAAGTCAAGGAGAAAATGGTTAGGAAAGGAGCTGGGTCTTGCAATAGTACATTTGGGTTGTAAGTTACAGGTTAAAAACAAATAAGGACTGGGTAAAGAAGCAAAAGGAATAATGGGAAAATGGAATGATGGAATGATGAGAAAAGTAACAGGTTACAAGTTACAAGTTGCGGGTTACGGATTCATTGAATAAAGGGCAGGGGGTGTAGGGGGTAGGTGGTAGGCAAAACTAATAAGGAACAGGGACCAAGGATCAAGGACTGAGGACTGGAAACAAGGTTAAAGGAGAAAGGTTCAAGGGGAAAGGTTCAAGGGGAAAGGATAAAGGTTAAAGGAGAAGAGAACAATGAGAAAGGGAAAGAAATTTGGGGTCATCCATAATGATCAACAAAAAGGAGGTAATTTTTGGTTTAAGTCAACTTTCTATCAATGACCTTTAAGTAGGTTCGGAGTTCCATTTGATTGTCCTTTATGTTAAAGTAGCATACAGTAACTATATCACCGCAGGCAATGGAGGTTGATATGCCGAAAATAAATTTGAAAGAAAAGTTGATTGAGGACATCGGAGGTTTGCCTCGAAATAAAATGAAGGAGGTCATTGACTTTGTTAGTTACTTAAAACTAAAAGAAGACGAATGGTTTATTGCCTATGTGAACAGAAGGGGCCGACTGGCAAATATAGAAAGAAAGGCAGGCAGGAAGTTTACGAAACTCGAAGATCTCCAGAGGGAATATAGATAAACTTATGTCAATTTATGGATTAGAACTCTCTCCTGCTGCCAAGAGGGACTTAAAAGACTTACCAATCAATATCCAACGAGAAGTAATATTCGAACACCTTCCCATTATTAAAGAAAAACCGTTTCAATCTGGGAGACCGCTATTTGGGGCATTATACAAAGAGCGATCCTATCATTTCGGAAGGCGCCCTGAGTATAGGATCATTTATTTCGTTGAGAAAGACCTCATTACAGTGACCTTAATAGGTACTCGAGAAAGTATCTACAAAAAAGCCAAAAAACGACGAAAATAATACGGCTAAGGGCTGACAAAGAACTCTGGGGTTACTCATTAAAGGGTACCTAAAAGACGGGGAACCCGGGGTCTTGAAAGTTAGCAAAGTCATAAGGACCTATTCCAAGTTGCGGGTTACGGATTCAGTGAATAAAGGGCAGAGGGAACAAGGATAAGGGCTCAAGGTTAAAGGTTGGAGGCGAGTAATTAAAACCTGGTTGCAGGTTACAGGTTACAAGTTACCAATGACCAAGAACCATGAGTAGTGTACGGATTAGTGGGGAAAAACCATTTAAAGGCTATTCCACTCATCTGGAGAGATTGTTCTTTCAAGGATCTTCTCAACCTCACTTAGCATCATCTTTAGCTGAGGGATAGAATATTCCGGATTGGAAGGAAGAGATAATCGGGTGGTTCTGTATACTAAAAACTGATGGCGAGCACCGGAGTAGGGGCCATCAAATCCAAGTCTTCGAGCCTTGTTGATAAAATCACGTCGTTTGCAGGGTGTCCATCGACTCAAATCGTACGTCCCTATTTAAATCGATATCTCCGATTACAGGCAGAGGATGCCCTAATTTCAAGCCGAGGAGAATCCAATCTTCTAATGTGGAGCGTAATTCGTCTTCGCACTGTCGCAAGGTAGGGCCAAACGCTATCACCCCTTGACAGGTTGGGATCTTACCCACAAAAGTTTCATCTTCAAGCTTGTCATATGTTGCCAAAGACATTGCTTGTTCAATGTAACCTGTAAGAACAAATCTTGTTATCATCATCATTTCACCCAACCACTATTCTATTACGGTGCTCGATAGATTGCAAGTGTTATTTAGGGAAGAAATGGGGTCAGATTTATTTTTTGCAATTTTGTGGGGCTGTGGTGTAATTGGGAGAGCGGTCATATCGACAGGTAGAGGTTCGATCCCTCTCAGCTCCACCAACCACTTAGAAGATGGCATAGCGCATAGCGTAAAAAATTCTGAATGATGAAGGTGAAAGGTAAAAGGTAAAAGGTTGGAGGCAAAAGACCTAAGAGAGAGGAATAATGGAATAATGGAATGATGGAAGAGTGTCAGGTTGCAAGTGACAGGTTAAAAACAAATAAGGACTGAGTAAGGAAGCAAAAGGAATAATGGGAAAATGGAATGATGGGCTGATGGAAAACAAAGAAAAGTTGCAAGTTGCGGGTTAACGAGTTAGCGAGTTAAAAGATGCCGGCTAAATTAGACGATCAAGTTTAAGGGAAGACGTGCGGAAGTGCTGCGGTGTTGCGGCTCAAAAAACAGGTCCTAAATTTTACGAGTCTTATTTCTCCTCTAATAGAATAAAATACTCCTCCCTGGTTATTCCAGATGTCTTAAGGTTGTTCCTTAATAATTGATACAGGGACTTCATCATAGGTTGGAATTACAATGGGCCTCGCCACTCCTGGTTTTGTGTAAGAACGGTGGCTCCCTTCCTGTCTTGCGAATCGAAACCCTACGGAGAGGAAGACCTTCTCCAAACGTCTCCAATGAATTGGTATGATTTTCGGCATTCTCAGACACCAAGGACTGCGGAATCCTTTTCAATAGCTACCCAGGAAGGACCAACCCATCTTCCCTCTTTGAGTTCATACCCGGTTTCTTGGAGAATCTCATTTAGGGTACCTATGTCCGTTGCGGTAACGAGAAACAGGTGTACTGCTTCGTCGAGGGCATTTCGGGCTTCTTCTGGTGTTTTCCCGGAACTCATTACATCCAGCGGCATGGCGTGGGCGATAAACTGATTGCCTTCTCTCCATATTTGAACTGTATATTCAATATCTTTTGCTCGGTCCACTTTGGCTCCTTTCGGGAAAGTTAGTTTGCATAGATAAATATTTATATGTAAATATTACTTCACATTTTTCAATAAATCAATTCTAATTTACGATCGGTTATGTCAAACATTTTGTCGGAATTGGGGTCAGAGCTTGACGATAATAGAAAGGACAAAGGAAAAAGGACAAAGGATAAAGGAACAAGGATAAAGGAAAATGAAATAAAGGAAGGATGGAATATTGGAATACTGGAATAATGGAGATAATAAAAGTTACAAGTTACAGGTTAACCACTTACGACTGACACTTAAAGATTTCCGGTAGAAATAAGGGCTAATCAGCCACCCCCTGAAGAGGCGGTTTGCGCTAGCAGTTTATTCTCTCGTTGCGTTGCCATTTGGAGATAAGGATCTGAAGTCAAAAAAGCTATTTCATGCTGCCCTTTTCTTAATATTCATCTTTTTCAGTTTAATTGTTTTTCATCAACCGATCCTGATTGAAGCAGGAATTTTTTTAGCACCAACCAGTAATGAAAGGGCAGAAGTGGTGATATTGGAGGGTAGCCAGGTAGTTAAAAAGGGCGCCTTGAATGCAGGAATGAGACTTTTATCTGATGGTAAGTCTGCCCGTTTGATAGTGGTATTGCACCAACCTTCGAAAGACGGCCAGGTTTTTGCTCTTGGGGACAAGTATGCCATACTCATAATCAATGAATTGGAACATCTTGGTTTGGGGAAAGAAAGGGTTCAAATCATTTCGGCTCCGATCGATGGGCATCCGGTTACCCTTAACGAGGCGCGATTTGTGGTGGCAAAACTTTCGCAAAACGGGACTCGAAGCGCTATTCTAGTCTCCGAAGGATTTCATACACGGAGAAGCTTCGGGGTTTACAATCAGGAGGGAACCCGGGTAAGACTCCATGTTATCCCATATCCATATTTTATTGAATACGATATCAATTCCTGGTGGCACGAGCCCCAAGGCATAAGCGAATTTGTCAAAGAGTCTTTTAAGCTCGCCTACTATCTCCTTCGTGGATATGTCTCAATCAAATCTCTTTGGTATTAATTTGTAATCTACCTAAAATATCAATGGAAATTGCGAAAATTACAAATAAGAGAAATATTCTTTTCATTTCTTTTAGCCTTCTGGCTCTGTTAATTTTTTATACCCCTTTCAGGGAAATCCTTCATCTTGCGTTTTACGAAAGACTTTACGCCCACATGATATTAGTTCCTTTTGTAAGCGGCTATTTCCTCTTTTTGAAAAGAAAACAGATATCTCTGGCAATGGATTACTCTTTCAAAGCCGGGCTGATTGCAATCATAATCGGTATTTCATTCTATTTGATCGGGGGAAAGCAAGGCCCATGGCACACTCACGATAACTATCTTTCGCTCATCGTGCTCTCGGCTTTAATATTCTGGATAGGAGGGTTCGTGCTTTTTTACGGTGTCAAGGCTTTTAAAATTGCAGCCTTCCCTCTTCTTTTTCTTCTCTTTATGGTCCCCATCCCGGGCAAAGCCCTGGAAACGATTATTTATCTCTTAACATGTGGTTCAGCTGAAGCCGCTTATGGTTTTTTCAAGTTGACAGGCGTTCCTGTTTTAAGGGAGGGGTTCTCGTTCCAATTACCGGGGCTGAATATCGAGGTTGCAGAGCAGTGCAGCGGAATCAATTCAAGTATTGCCCTCTTTGTCGCGAGCATCGTAGCTGGCCAACTTTTTCTTCGAACAGGATGGAAAAAGGCAGTATTGGCCTTATCTATCTTTCCCATCACGATTCTTAAGAATGGCATGCGGATCGTCACACTCTCTCTGTTAGGGGCTTACGTCGATCCAAGAATTTTATCCAGCGACCTCCACAGAAAAGGTGGAATTCCATTTTTTATTATTGCCCTCGCGATGTTAGCTCCCATTTTGTGGTACCTTAGACGAAGCGAGAAAAAGAATGTTAGGACTGAGAACAAGGGCTGAGGACCTGGGGCTGAGGACAAAGAAACAAGGATAAAGGATAAAGGTTGGAGGTTAGAGGCTTGAGGCTAAAAATCTTAAGAAACATGCTCTCGCTAACCGCAGCCCCGCAGCACTGACTTTATCCATTCTTGAATTGTGATTTTTGAATTTTAAATGGAAAGAATAGACTTTAAAGTTTAACAAGAAGATTACCACTTAACGGGCTGTTGCCCAAATAGTTCTTGCAAGCATTATACATACCGTATATAAGGATGGCAATACAACTTAATTGGAGTAATGCCATGATGGGACAACAGACAGGAATTCAGCCGAAGATCTTC
>Ga0116120_1000348_pt1 | contig 42209 bp, 29 predicted proteins | sample June2015DPH_11_1_3_FD_89724 | JGI IMG/M metagenome (GOLD analysis project Ga0116120, IMG submission 89724) | Peatland microbial communities from SPRUCE experiment site at the Marcell Experimental Forest, Minnesota, USA - June2015DPH_11_150 | ecosystem: Environmental > Terrestrial > Soil >... | reverse complement strand
AGGCTGGATATTCGGAACTTGACTATTTGAGTCAAGTTTACCGAAGCCATTGCGACGGCAAGACCCCTCACCCCCGGCGCTCGGGGCCCCCCGCCCCCCCCGACTGGTGAGAGCGCCGGCGGCGGCTGGGTGAGGGGTCACGGATCGCCAGTCTGAGGTGAAACCTCGCCAGGTGTCTCGTAACCAAGGTTCGGTGATCGAGTAGGGGCGGGGCGCCGCAGCACGGCGAGCGCCCGTTTAACGAGGAGTCAAGGCGTTGTCGCATCGAGAAAGCGGCGAGCGGCTGGAGGTAGTTTACGGCATCCATGCGGTGCGGGAAGCGGTGCGCACGCGCTCGGTGGACTACGTGATGATTACTCAGGGTTACCACAATCCGCGGCTGCAGGAGGTCGTCGACGCCTGCCGGGCGGCGGGCATTGGGCTGCGTTTTTCGCCGCGCCCGGCGGTGGAGCGGGCCGCCGGCACGGTTCAGCACCAGAACGTTGTGGCCGTGTGCACGCCCAAGGCCTATGATGACCTTAGCGAGATTCTCACCGGTGCGGAGCGGCCGCTGCTGGTGGCGCTGGATGGCGTGGAAGACCCGGCGAACCTGGGGGCGATCCTGCGCACCGTGGTGGCGGCGGGGGCGGACGGCGTGGTGATTCCCGAGCGGCGTGCGGCGGGGCTTTCACCGGCTGTGGCGCGGGCGGCGGCCGGCGCTCTGGAGCACACCAAGGTGGCGCGGGTCCCAAACCTGGTGCGGACCTTGCTGGACTTGAAAGAGCGTAACCTTTGGGTGTATGGATTGGAAGCCGAGGCGCCGAGGTCTTATACTGAGCTTGACTATTCCACAGGGTGCGTGCTGGTTTTGGGGGGCGAAGGGCGTGGTTTGCATCGCTTGGTGCGGGAGGCCTGTGACCAGTTGGCGCACATCCCGCTGCGCGGGCCCATGAGTTCCCTAAACGTGTCTGTGGCGGCGGGCGTGGTGCTCTACGAAGCCGTGCGGCAGCGCACCCGGTGAGAGGCCGCGAGGACGTTTTTCATCAACCTGCCAGGAGAAGGAAGCGGCCTGAGAAATCAGTGCTGCAACGCTCGAGGCCGGGCGGTCATCCAAGAGGAAGGCGGGTTTGGGGAGGTTGTTCATGGATTTGAAGTGGCTCCGTGCGTTTCTGCGCTTGGCTGCTTGCCTGGCGCTCGTCGGCGTGCTGGCCGAGCCGGGCTCGGTCGGGACCATCCAGGCGCAACAAGGTACGGCGAGCGGCGGCCCCGCGGCGAACGCCCCGAAGAAGGAGTCGGCCGATCCGACCCAGGCGATTACGACGCTGCGGGTGGAATCCCATTTGGTGACGACCCCGGTGACGGTATTTGACTCGGCCGGACAGTTCGTCTACGACGTTGACCAGAATGAGTTCAAGATTTACGACAACGGCGCGCTGCAGCAGATCAAGCAGTTTGGAACCGAAATCCACCCGGTGGCCCTGGTGATCGTGGTGGAAACGAATGACACGACCGCGCCCTTGCTCGACGAGGTCCGCCCGCTCGGCTCGATGTTTTCCGAGCTCCTGATGGGGCCCCAGGGCCAGGTGGCGCTGATTACCTACAGTGACCACGTGAATCTGGTGCAGGATTTCACCCGCAATGGTGACAAGCTGGATGCAGCGCTCCGCAAGCTCAGCGGGCGGGGGAGCGGGCTGCACCTGGACGATGCGCTGGTGCGGGCGCTGGGAATGCTGGATCAGATCCCGCTCCAAAAAGAGCACCAGGAGGACCGGCGGGTGGTCGTGGTGTTTTCGGATGGCTACGATATCGGCAGCGAGATGGGCAAGAATGAAATCGTCAGGCGGGCGATGAATTCCGATGTAACGATCTATGGGCTGGGCTTCAACCCGGCCAAGAACTTGTGGTCGAGGTCTCAGCAAGATCCCCGGCCAGACCTCGTGGCTATGTCGGTGGGGCACCCCTCACCCCCCAACACCGTGTCCACACCCAGCACCCAGCAGATCCAGTTCGACACGCCCGTTCCAGTTGTGCCGATTCTGCTTGCTACCGGCGAGACCGTCAAGTCCCTGGTCTTCAAGAGTTCGCTGGAATACTTCGCGGGTTATTCGGGGGGCGTTTACTACAAGAAATGGGGCAAGAGTACAGTGCAGGAGGCGCTAACCCGTATTGCCACGGAGATCCACGGCCAGTACGAACTGGCCTACGTCCCTGATAACCTAAAGGAAACCGGGTTCCATCGGATTGTAGTGCAGGTGCGGCGGCCGGGAGCAAAGGTTCGCGCCCGCGCCGGATACTACTACCAGGGGACGTCCCAATAAAGCCCGCGCCACGTTTTCCGCCGGTGGGCGGGTAACAAACAATGGTAAATAGTGAATAGTAAGATGAGGACTAAGCTCTCTCGGGGATCGTGGAGGAGTGATTCGCTTTCCCCTTCACCATTTCCTCAAACCTTCCCACCCCCAAGCAGGAAGCGGACGGCCGCGGGCCGGCGGGCATCCTACTCAAGTTCCTCGTAGCTTCGATACACCTGAACGCTCTTTCCAGATTGCAGTTCAATTTCCGCCAGGTAGGGACGCATCTGCAGGGGTTCCACCTTCAGGACCAGCGCGTGGACCGCGCCCTGCGCAGTGTACAGGACGGCAAAGTACTGGCTGTTTCTCAGTCGCTTGACTACTGGGGGCTGCACCTTCCAGGCAATGTTCATCCGCAAGACCTGCTTGCTCACGTCGGGGCGATATTGCATGAGGGTAATCGCCGCAAAGGGCACGTTGACTGACCCGGCCGGGCAGGCGAAGGCGAGCCCATCCTTCAGCACTTCCAGTTTCCCGGAGCATCCTTGCGCCAGGTCCTCCGTCCCAGCCACATACTGAAATGGGGGCACATCGGTGGTTTGGCGTTTGCCATAGGCGAAGCCCGCAAGGGAGATCAGCACAAGCAGGCTGCTGGCAACGGAGATGGGTTTTCCTGGGTGGCGCTTGGTCATGGCAGAGCTCCCGAAGTGTTTGCTTCCGGGGGCGCGTGCCCCGCGCCCCTCCCTATGAGTTTACTCCCAGAAATGCCATCAGGGGAACACGCCCGCGGATATAGAGGCTGCGGAAAAACTCGTAGGCGGTGTCATTCTGAGGAGCCGCAGGCGGTCCTGAGCATAGCGAAGGAAGAATCTCGTATGTTCATGAACATGCGCAGGGCGAGATTCTTCGCTTCGCTCAGAATGACAGCAGGAAGCGTTTTTCCGCAGGCTGTTTAGCCGCGCCTCGCTCTGGGGTTCCCGCCGGGACATCTTTTCGTTGACGATTCTTGAAACGCAGGTATAGTTACCTCGTATCAATTTCCGGTTCGCAACGGAACCTCCGTGCACCCCCAGCCGCGCACCCCGCCTTCCAATCCGAGTGAAAAGAACCAGCTCAAGGTCCAGGGTTTGGCGTTTGGGCAGGCCTTTCAGACGGTGTTCAAGATCAGTGCGATGTACTCGGTGGACCACCCGGCTGCGGGGAAGGCCATCCAGCAGAGCTATGATTTGCTGACCGAACTGCTCAAGTTGGGTGGGCAATTCAATTTCGGGTTTGTCAATGATCGCCTCCTGCTCAACAGCAGTCTTATATCCCAAAATGCTCTTACCCATTTGCAGGTGGCGTTTTCCAAAAGGGAAATTGGGGCGGTCTCTTTTCAGGCCGGGGTGACGCTCAAGGACTTCAAACGCGCGCTGGCTGTGCTTGCGACCCGGCCGAACGTGATTGCGGAGCGGGGAGGCACCCAGAAATTTCTGGCCGAAAACCCTATTGCAGGCATTCGCGTCATGCCCGCGGCAAAGCGGGAAAACGAGGGCGACACGATCGAGATTGGAATGGATATCGAGTCCTACCTGACGGCACAGGCCATCCTCGGCCAGGAAGCCCCCTCGGGTACGATGGCGTTGGATATGCTTCTGCAAGCCGCCGGGGTCGCCCAGCCTCAGGGGTTTGCCAGTACGCCGCGCGAAGTCCTGGAGGTGGCAAACGAAGCCACTCGCAACACCCTGGCAGACCCGGAGGGAAATCTCTCGGAATTACTGGTCGCCTTGACACGGATGCTGGGAGGCTTGCGGCTCGATTACCTGGTTTCCTCCCTGCCCCCGGGAAGACAGAGCGACATCCAGGGCCACCCGCCCGGCGTGATGGCGGCGCATTTGATGGAAGACGCCATTGCCGGGTGGACGGCCGAACGCCTGACCACTTCCGCTTCCCAGGGGGGCGTACAGGGTGTAGGACAGGAGGTGCTCCACGCTTTGTTGCGCGGGCTCAAGGCTACGCGGGTCGCCGAGCGCCTCCTGCAAAAGCTTGCGGATTTTGTGAAGCAAGCGAATCTACCCCCGGAAGTCTACGACCGCATCCGGCGGGAGGTGATGTGGTTCACCCTGCCGGAAAAGGAGAAGCAATCTCAACTCGTGCGCCTGGAGCGGTTCACGGCGCAAGACTTTGATCGTCTTCTCCACTACGTCCAAGAGGCCGTGAACGAGGGGAGATTTGACGAGGCCGCGGAGATTGCCCGACACTACTTCGCGGTTTTGGACAAGGCTCCTGCCGCGGCGCGGGCGGAAGAACTCCAGCGAGCGCCACAACTTCTCCACAGCCTCGCGGGCGTGCAGAACCTGGAGTTGATGCACACTCTGGTGGAACCCCTGGTGCGAGACCTCCTGGACGAAACCCGCTTGCATTGGCCCTGCCACTTGGGGATAACGAGCTGCCTGGCCGTCGTGTCGGAAAACGCCGGCCGCTTTGAGGATTTTGAGTTCGTTTGCAAGATCGCAACGGACCTGAAGCGCTCGCTCGCGAGGCACCCGGTTCAACATGTGGACTGCTGTGGCAGCGCCCTTTCCAGGCTGCTCCCGGCCGAGGTCCTGGACCGGCTGATCGAGTTGTACCTGCAAAAGCGCAGCGACGCGGCTTGGGTGAAAACCGCGACGTCCTTGTTGGTGATGATTGGCCCCGCGGGCGCGGAAGCGGTATTCCGGCGCCTGGAAGAGGAACCTGCGGCTTCCAACCGCCTGCCGTTAATGCGATTGATTCGCAATCTTGGAACGCCCGCCCTCGAGGCCTCGCGGAAGCGGCTGGCCGATGCGCGCTGGTACGTCGTGCGCAATGCCGCCATTATTCTGGGTGATCTGGGTGACCCGGAACTTCCCGCGCAACTGCGCGGTGCATTGCGCCATCCGGACCACCGGGTGCAGCAGGCCGCCATCATCGCCATTTTGAGGAGCAATGTCGGCGGCCGGGGAGAAGTCCTGGCGGAAGCCTTGCCCAACTTGCAGGCTGGCGTGCTCGAGATGGCACTGGACGAACTGACGATTCTAAAAGACCCGGCGAGCCTTGGCCACTTGGAGGCACTCTTAGTCAAGAGGGATTTCAAGGTTGGGGCGCTGGAGAAAGCTGTCATCGCCCTCGCCGCCATCCCTTCGGATCGCGCGGCCGAGGCTCTCTACCAGATTCTGGCTGATTCCGGACATGCCCTCTTGGTCCGCAGGACCGCCTTGGGTGGTTTGTACAATCACCCTTCCGCCGCTGCTGCGCAGTTGGTAGCAAAACTCACCAACCTTCCCGCGGGCAATCCTCTGTGGGCCGAATTGAAGAAGCTCACGGAGGGCCCCGTCGGCTGAGCATCGGCTGGGCGGAAGAGGGAAGGCGTCTGGGCATCCCGCCGAGCGGGACCGTAGCCGGGCGCTGCTTCGTGCGACCCAAAGGGAGGCGGTTTGCCTTCACTTCTCACCACCGAGAACGACGAGAGCACGTGGCAGGTCGGCAGCCCTTGGGAAGAAGGAGAAGAGGAAATGCACGTCTTTGACCAGATTCGCCTGCAGGACCTGGATCGCCGGGATTGGCAGTTATGGGTTCTGGCTCTGGCGATGATTCTCATCCTGGCAGGAGGAATGGCCCTGCTGATGTACTCCCTGGTGCCTCCCGACGCCCTTTCTCTGAGCGAGCGCACCATGCTGAGGGGCGTTTTCGGCTTCTGCATCCTCGCCGTGCTTTTCGTCGGGTATTTGGTTGACCGCCAGATGGTCATCAGCCGACTCCGCAAGGAACTGGATGCGGAGCGAACCCGCAACTTGGCGCTGCGCAATCAGGGCAGCAGTGAACTGCTTCAGACCTTGTTCGGAGCCAGTCAGTTCTGTGACCGCCTGGCGCTGGAACTGCAGCGCGCCACGCACCGCGGCCACCCTCTTTCCGCGCTCAGCGTTTCCCTGGAAGCCCCCAACCTCTCGCAGAGCCAGGACGTCTATGCGGCCTTTGGTGAAGCCGTGAAAGCCATGTTATGCAAGCTTCGAGCGGAAGACTCCATCTACCAGTTTACCCCCGGCGTATTTGGGGTGCTTCTCCCCCGGACAGTGGCGGCCGACGCACATCGAGTTGCGGTGCGTGTGGCCGACGGCCTTTCCGACGCGATGGGCTCGAGCCAGCGCTACTCCTTTGACATCCGGGTCACCAGTTATCCTGAGCACGCCAAGACGGCACGCGAAATGGAAGAGCTGATGAACTTGCCCCATGCCGCCTGACCTGTTCATAGTTCAGAATCCCCGGTGTGACCCACCCTGAAGAACCGCTGCCTTGCGCGGACCGTTCGTTCAGACGTTCACGCCGCATGGTGGCCGTCATAGCGCATGAAAATGCTCCCCGTGATTCCCCTCCCACCGCGGCGGGAGGGGCGTATTGCAGTTCTCAGGGTAACCCTGCCCCCACGCCCGAATTGGATTGCTTTCCCACCCTCTACTTGGGGCCCTCTCCTTTCGCCGCAAAAGTAATCGACCAGTCCACCGCCTGAATTTGGCCGGGAAACGTCAACTGGAGTGAGCGCCCCTCAGGAGATTTGCGCACCACCAGCTCGCGGTTGCCATTCGCCGCAGCCCGCACCGAGGAGACGTCGAATCCCTCGGGCACGTAGAAGAAGAGAGAGTAATCCTCTCCCGCCACCGTCTGGGACGACCCGTGCAGCAGTTTCTTCGTCGGCTCCCATGCAACCGCGGTGATCGAATACGCTCCCGTGATGTGGCGTGATGTCCCCACGAGCTGGGGATGATCGAACCGGGGATGGACCGCCAACACCTTCGTATCGTGCGGTCCGACCTCCACCTTCATCCGGTTTGAGAAGGCGCCGAGCACTTTCTGCCCCCAGAAATCGAACACCACGTAACGCGCCCCGGGTGCGAGCCCCAGTTTCTCCGTAAAGGCGACTTCTCGTGTCTCCGTCTCGCTGCGCCAGTTGGTAAGGCCAACGACGTCAAAGACGCCTGCCGGCGCATTCACTTTCAGATCCAGGGTGTCCGCGTAGTTGTGAATGTAAGTATCGGGAGTGACGGACTTGAAGATATTCCAGCGCATGTCGGTCCCGCGGCTGAAGAGGTCCAGGGGCAGGATGGGCTCAGTCGGGAGCGTCTGTTGCAGCAGGCGGGTGCGCTCCTCGGGAAGTTCCGGGAGCACGCTCGCCAGCGGATAGGCCACGCCGGTGAGCGCCACCCAGGAAACCAGGGTCCGAGCTTCGGCCGTGGTGGTCCCAAATCCGCGCAGGGGATCTTCGCGCGAGGCCGCCACCTCCACGACGCTCGCCGGCCGCTTCCGGCGGGCTTCTTCCACCGTCATGGGCGGCCCGACTTCCATCCCCTCCCCGGGCATGACGTAAACCAGCAGGTGATTGAGAAAAGCGTTGGCGTTGATGGAGCTGAAGAGTGCGTACATGCCCTGCCAACTGTTGTAAACATCGTCGCCGTTGAAATAGGAATTGAAAACACCGATGCCGTTAAGCGGCGTGCCCGCCGGGCAACCCTCAATGAACCGCCCGGGACCCAGGGTCTCCCGAATCAGTTTCAACCGCTCGCGGTAAGCGACGAGCGGATCGACCGTTTGATCGTAAAGGCGTCTGTGGTCAACCGGCGGCGCGTATTGGGGCAGGGCGTGCTCGCCGTCAAACTTGTAATAGTCGAAGCCCCAGTCATCGAGCGTCGTGAAGAGCTTGCGCAGGAAATCCTTCACACCGGGATTTGTTGAGTCCAGTGCCGGCGTCTGGTAATCAAGAATGAACTGCCCCTGCCGGTCGCGCAGATACCAGTCCGGGTGATCGCCCGTCGCTCCCGCATAGGCATTGGGGACAATCCACACCCCGGCGCGCAGGCCTTTGGATTTGATGTAGTCCGTCAGCCACTTGGGGCCGTGCGGGAATTTCGCGCGGTCCCAGTTTTCAATCCAGTCATGCTGGCCCTTGGGGTCGCGGTCGTATCCGTCGTCGAGCTCGACATACCCAAATCCGTAGGGCGCCAAGTGCGCGGCAATCCAATCGGTATTCCGGACGATGTCGTCTTCACGGACTTCGCTGTAATAACTCGTCCAACTGCTCCAAACCGCGGGCGGAGCGGGGAAGGCCGAATCATCAAACGGCACGTAGTAAGGAACGCCCAGGGTTTTCGTGAAGTAGTCCGCCTCGACGCGCACCGCCGTGCTGCCTGGCACGGAGAGGGTCAAGTCAAGCAGATTTGCATCCTCCGCGTTGCGGCGCAGGCGCGCGGATTCCGGGAAGCGAACGGCCGTGTCGGTGTCCCGATCGAACAGGCTGTGCAGGTTCTCGCTTGTCACCTGCCCGAGTGCGAAGGTGATCACCTCGGGATTCTGGCGCGGCAGGAAGGAGGGATGGCGCGTGTCGGTCCCGCCGTAAGATTCCCGCACTTCCTCCGTGCCCACCCAGTCAACCGGAGTACCCTCAGGGTCGATGAGCCGCACGGGGATGCGTCCGGGCGGCGCGGGCGCCAGCGCCGTCAGCACAGCATGGGTCGAAGTACTCGAAATGATCAGGACGTCCGGGCGGCACTCGAAGCGCCAGACGACGGAGGGCTTGGGGACATGGACCGCCAACTGGTTGGCGCCCTCCAAGGCCGCTGTCCAGCCCCGGAGCGCCTGGAGGTCGCGGCCATTTTCCAGACTTAGACGCACACCCCGCAACAGGACGCCAAGCTTCTCGTGCGCAATCAGGATGGCGCCCGTGTCTCGGTCGGCCCTGATGGTCCAGCCGTTGCTCTCGAGCGTCACGGCCGTCGCCGCCGCCGGCGCGGTGGCAACGAGACTGAGTGCGAAAATGAGCGACACAAGAGTCTTCATCGGATTGCCCTCCGGGTCTTTTCTCCGGACCAAGCCAGCCCTGCGTGGTGTGAGATGACCCGCAAGTTGCAGCCTCGTCCTGTGAATGGAGAGGGATATTATCACGCGCGGCGCTGGGTGGCAGGCCAAACATTCCTGGCCTGTTGCCCGCGCCGGCAGCCCCCGCCGCGGCGGGCCCCGCCTGCGTTCACTTTCCCCTTTGACTTCTACAAGAGGGGCGTGTAGGATATTCCCTGTAGAAGCGAAAGGGGAATCTTATGGGAAACGAACGGATCGACCTGCCGCAAGGGACATTGGACCTGCTTATCCTCAAGACGCTGGCTCTCGAACCCCAGCACGGTTGGGCTATTTCCGAGCGCATTCAGCAGATTTCGAGTGACATGCTGCGTATCCAGCAAGGTTCGCTCTATCCCGCCCTGCATCGGCTGGAACGGCGCGGCTGGATCAAGGCGAAATGGGGCGCCTCCGAGAACAACCGCCGCGCCAAGTATTACGAGCTTAGCCGGAGCGGCCGGAGACAACTGGAAGTGGAAGAAACCGCCTGGCGAAAACTGACCGCTGCCGTCGGGCAGGTTTTGGAAACTGCGTAGGAGGGCACCATGCTCAGCGATCTCCTGTATCGTTGGCGTGCTTTGTTCCGGCGCAAATCGATGGAAGCAGAGTTGGACGAGGAGTTGCGAGCGCACCTCGAACACCAGGTGGAGAAATATGTCCAGTCAGGTTTGACGCGGGAAGAAGCAACGCGCCGAGCGCGGCTCGAGCTCGGCGGCCTGGACCAGGTGAAAGAAGAGTGCCGCGATGCCCGCGGCGTGAGCTTGGTCGAGACGCTGCTTCAGGATGTCCGCCATGGCCTGCGGGTGCTCAGGAAGAATCCCGGCTTCACGGCGGTCGCGGTGCTCACCTTGGCGCTCGGCATCGGCGCCAACACCGCCATGTTCAGTGTGGTCAATGGCGTACTTCTGCGGCCACTCCCGTACCCCGAGCCAGAACGAATCATGCAAATTGCTCGCGTGTCCAGGGAGCAGGGTACCCGGGCGAGCTTCAGCTCTCGGCAGTTCGATTTCTGGAGGAGCCACAGCGACCCGTTCCAGTGCCTCACGGCTACGACGGGTGTGGGATTCAACCTGGTGGGAGGCACTCGTCCCGAGCGGGTGAGAGTTCTTCGCGTCTCCACGGGCTATTTTCAAGTTTTCGGCGTGCAGCCGACCCTGGGACGCGAATTCTCTGCCGGCGAGAACCAGCCGGGCGGCGCCAACGTGGCCATCTTGAGTCACGGTCTCTGGGTGCGGGATTTCGCCTCCGACCCGAAAGTGCTTGGCCGTACGGTCGTACTAGATAGCGCTTCTTTCACAATCATCGGAGTAATGCCCTCGGGTTTCGAAAGCACTTCTCCCGTAGACTTGTGGACCACCATCGGTCAGGTGGCGAGCACGATTGGCAGCGGCACCAACTATGATGTGATCGGCAGGTTGAAGCCCGGTGTGTCGCGCCGGCAGGCCAACGCCTACTTCGCGACGCTCACGAAACCCTTCCTCCAGGAGTTTGACCCTGAGGAAGCGAAAAGGATCTCCAGCCAGATCAGCATTGCCGTTTTCCCTTACAACTACATGATCACCAGTGACCTGCACATGCCTTTGTTGATTTTGTTCGGGGCCGTCGGCTTTGTGCTGCTCATTGCGTGCGTTAACGTGGCGAATCTGCAATTGGCTCGAACCGCGACCAGAAGCCGCGAGATTTCCATCCGCATCGCCCTGGGAGCCGGCCGCCTGCGCATGTTCCGGCAACTACTGACGGAAAATGTGCTGCTGAGCCTCCTGGGCGCCGTCGGCGGGTTGCTCGGGGCGTACTGGGGACTGCATTCGTTGCTGGCTCTCACTCCAACCGATCTGCCGCACGCGCAAAACATTGCTCTGGACCGCTGGGCTTTGGGATTCACAGTGCTGGTCGCGGTTCTGGCCAGCATCGTCTTCGGCATGGCGCCGGCCCTGCGCGCGTCTCGCCAGGACCTGCATGAATCCCTCAAGGAAAGCGGGGGCCGGGCAATTTCCCCCCGCAATCGACTGCGGTCCGCATTAGTCATGGCGGAGGTGGCGCTGTCGCTGGTACTGCTGGTGGGTTCGGGGCTGCTGATCGCAACATTCGCGAATCTCCTGCGCACCAACCCCGGCTTTGATCCGCATAACCTTCTTTGCTTGCCCATCTGGACCACGGGAACCCAGTACAAGTCGGGCGCTCAACTTTCGACTTTCTACGAGAGCGCGCTGGGACGCATTGATGCCATCCCTGGAGTGAAAAGCTCTGCCGTGGTGGCGGCCGGCTCCCCCTTGGAACAAGGCGGAAACGATTACGTCCAGGTGGTTGGCCGGAAAGATTCAGAGGGATTTTCCGCCGACTATCGTGAAATTACCCGGGAGTATTTCAACGCGCTGGGAGGTCGGTTGCTGCAAGGCAGGTTCTTCACGCCGGCGGATTCCGCGGGTGCAGCCAAGGTCATCATCATCAATGCCGCCTTCGCCCGTGAGCACTTCCCGGGTTTGAATCCCCTGGGCCAGAATCTGACGTTGGAAAATGACACGCTGGAAATCGTGGGAGTGGTGAGTGACGTGAAATCGCACTTGGATGAACCCGCACCCTCCACCATGTTCGTGCCGATGGCGCAGGCTTCCTACGGAATCGACCAGTTGTTTCAGGCCTGGTTCCCCACGACGGTGCTGGTCCGAACCGCAGTGAATCCGTTGGGCCTCAGCCACGCCGTGGAAGAAGCCCTGCGGCAGTCGGAGCCCAACATGCCTCTCGGCGAGAGTCGCTCCATGGAAGAAGTGCTCTCGCGCTCCATCGCCTACCAACGTTTCCTGATGACGCTCATGAGCGTCTTTGCCGGACTGGCGCTCGTGCTCGCGGCCGTCGGCATCTATGGAGTGATGTCGTACTCCGTAAGCGAGCGCACGCATGAGATGGGCATTCGTATGGCGCTCGGGGCCAACCGTCGCGAAGTGCTGTGGCTTGTGGTGAGCGGTGGGCTGCGCCTTACCCTCGCCGGCGTGGCCTTCGGCATGGCGGCGTCTTTCGGCTTGGCTCGGCTTCTGGGCGGTCTGCTATTTGGCGTGAAGCCCGCCGACCCCGCCACGCTCATCGTTGTTACGCTACTGCTGACGGCCGTCGCGCTCCTGGCAAGCTATATCCCCGCGCGCCGCGCGACCAAGGTGAATCCCATGGTAGCGCTGAGGTATGAATGACGGGCTGCTAAGCGGTCCCCAACACTTCGTCCACGGCCTCTTCCAGAACCTGGAGTGACTCTCGGAGAGCATCTTCCGTGATGGTGAGCGGCGGGGCGATCTTGACGCACTCTCCGCTGGCGGCGACCGGGGCGAACATCAGCAGTCCTTTGTGGAAGCAGGCGATATTGATCCGCAACGCCGTATCGGGGTCGGGGGTTTTGGTCCCGGGCTTCACCACCTGAATTCCTGCCACCAGCCCCTTCCCCTGCACGCATCCCAAATTCTGCGGATGCTTGGCGCGAATGCGGCGCACCTCGGGAATCAGAATGTCGCCCAGGCGCGCGGCGCGCTCGACGAGATGTTCTTTCTGGATAATCTCCAGATTGGCAATGGCGGCGGCGACGGGCAGGGGTGATCCGGAATGCGTGGAGGTCATCGACCCCGGCGCATATAGACCCATAATGTCTTCACGGCCGATCACGGCCGATATCGGCAGCGATGACGAGATGCCTTTCCCGCAGGCAATCAGGTCGGGCCGCACGCCGTAATGTTCAAACCCAAACATCTTTCCGGTGCGGCCGAAGCCCGCCTGCACCTCGTCGTAGCACATCACAATGTCGTGCTGGCGCGAGAGGGCTTCCAGTTTTTGCGCGTAGTCGACCGGCAGAAAATCCGGCCCGCCGCCTTGATAGGTTTCCGTCATCACCCCGGCAATGTCCCGGGGCTGCACGCCTTTTTCCGCGAGGGTCGCGAGGAAGAGATCGAAGGAGGTGTTCTCATTCTTGTACCCATCGGGAAAGGGCACCTGCACGAAGGTGCGGTCGCGATCGACCATCCACTCCTTCTGCTTCTCTGAGCCGCCGGCAAGCTGGGCGCCCATGGTTCGCCCGTGGAAGGCGTAGTTAAAGGTCACGAAATACTTCTTGTGCGGGCCGTGCTTGGCCAGGGCGTAGGTTTTCGCGAGCTTGATGCAGTTCTCGGTGGCCTCGCTACCCGTGCTCATCAGGAAGACCCGGTATTTCTCGGGGTCAGGTGAGAGGGCGCGGAGCATCTCCGCCAGACGGGCGCGCCGCTCGTGCACGAACACGTACGAGGCCAGCAGTCCGCGGTCGATGACCTCGCGCAGCGCCGCGCGGATCTCCTGGCGCCCGTGCCCGGCGTTGGTAATCAGCACGCCGGAGGACCAATCGATCCAGCGGTTGCCCCAGCGGTCGCTGACGATGAAGTCCTCGGCTTTGTCCCACACGATGGGCGGCTGGCCCATCATCGAGCGCGGCTCAGAGTGCTGCAGCGCCGCGAAAATCGGCAAGGACTCCGGCACCGGCAGCTTGGTCTTGATGCTGCGGTATTTCGTTTCCACTTTCGGGACATCGACAGGGGTCAAATCATAAACGGCCATGTTGTTCTCTTTTCCTATTTTCGGATGATTTCAATATGGGGATGGTCGCCGTAAACGATGCGGACGGGTGCCGCCTGCGCGAGGATGGAAGCGCGCGCGGCCTCCACGACCAGTTCGTTGATGGAGCTGTTGGCGGGTGTGGCGATCAGGCCCTGGGCGTCGACCTGACGAATGACTTCGCGGCGTTTGGCGAGCGCCGCTTCCGGCGCAAGTCCCGCCGCGGCGCTCTCCACACGGTGAATCGCCTCGGTAATGCCGGCCACGGATTCGTACCCGTAACCAATTGGTTTATACCCCGGCCCTTCCCAGGGAATGAGCCGGTAGAAATCCGGGCTAACGTAATTGTATTGCGAACCTCCCGGACCAATGCCTTCCAGGTACGAATACGCTACGCCGCGGTTGTGGTCGTCGTGGAAGATCAGGCCGGTTTGGTCTTTCCCTTCGCAGTACATCACCATGCCCTGGTCGTTGCTGCCGGCGGCAGCATTGGGATAGCCCAAGCCGTTGACCACGGAGAGCAGGGCGCCATTTTCCCAGGTCACGCGCCCGTGCGACCACAGGAAAGCCTCGTTGCCGTTGGGGAATCGGCCCTTGATCCCTTGCACCGAAACTTCCACCGGCTTCAATCCGGTGATGAAGTAGACCAAGTCCACATAGTGGCACCCGATGTAGGTGAAGGGGTCCGTCCGCTCGCAAGTGAACCAATTCTGGAAATTGGAGTGGCGATATAAGTAAGGCTCAATGAGCTTGGCCTCGCCCATGATAAACGTGCCGAACTGCCCCAAGCCGTAGCTGCGCCGTGCCACCAGCGACCGGCGATCGAAGCGCTTGTGGTACTCCACGCCCACGAAGCGCCCCTTGGCGGCAGCAAGCTTCTCGATTTCCACCGCCTGCTCATGTTTGAGGACCAGCGGCTTTACACACAGCACGTTTTGATCGTGCTGCAAGGCGTGCATGACCACGGCGTAGTGGAGATTGTCGGGCATGGCGACCACCACCATGTTGCCCGGCGCCATGGCCGCCACGACTTCCTTGTAGAGCTCGGGGAACTGCTTGGCTGCTGGCTCGGAGAGCGTAGGGTGCGGCGTGAAATCCTGCCCGGGAAAAGCTTCGTGAAATTCCGCGCTCTCCCGCAGGGCCTGCAAGGGAGCGGTGTTCAACGCGCATACATCAATCTTGTGGACGATCCCGGTTCTCTCGAGGTGGTACAGGGAGGGGAGGAGCAGATCGTAAGTGATCATTCCTCCGCCTACGATCGTGACATCAAGACTTACGGGTTGCGTCGCCATGGGGACATATCCCTTCTGATGAGGTCTGGACCGCTTTGGGGCAAAGCTTGAGATTATTACGTTCCGGTGTGGCTTGTGTCAATGGTGGGTGGCGCAGACATCGTTTTCGAGAGGCTGTCGCAAAACTCGGCGCCGCACGCTGTAGCGCCGCTCTATGAGCGGCGAAGGCGTTGAGAATTGGAAGCCTCCGGTCGCTTCCTGCGTCAGCGCAGGCTCCGACCGGCGCTACAACTGATGTTTTGACACAGCCTCCCTGGAAGAGGGCTGGGGAGCCGGAGTCGGCGGCCCACCTCTCGGGAGCGATCCGGGCCAAAGTGAGTCAGCGAATGTACTTCAAAGTCTCGTCGATGAGGCGCTGGGTGCCGGCGTAGGGCTCGCCATTACCTTCCCATTCCATGGAGAAGTATCCGCGGTAACCCTGTGCCTTCGCGATTTCGAAACACTTGGCCACATCGACGGTGTGGAACTTTCCTTTCTCGTCCCCTTCCTCATCCTTCATGTGCGCGATGCTGTACGCGTGCTTGAACATAGCTTCCATGGCGCGATTATTGAATTCCTGGTCATGGGTCATCATGGAGTTGCAGAAATCCGGCAGGGCGTGCAAGTAGGGGTTATTCACCTTGTCGAGGACCTCGACGATGAAGAAAGGGTCCTCGGTGAAGTTATCGTCGTTCTCAAGCGCCACGACGATGTTCTTCAAGGCTCCGTACTCAGCCAGTTGCGTCAGGCTCTCGGCCGTGCGAGCCACGTCGGGCTTAAGTTTGGAAGAGCCTCCGATGTGGGCGCGGATGCTGGGCGATCCGAGCTCCAAGGCGACGTTCACCCATTTCTTGCCGTTCTCAACCGCCGTCTTGCGCTTGGCGGGGTCGGTATCGTAGAAACTGTCGTGCACGTCGCACGGGACGTCCACGACGTGGCAGCCGGCCTTATCCACCGCTGCGCGGAACTGCTTCATGTAAGCCGCGTCAGTCGAGCGGAAGTGCTGGTCCAGCGGCTCGATATTGTGAATGCCAAAGCGCTTCACGACGTTGGCGGGAAACTCCGTCAAGTCCATGCCGGGCAATTTAGGATCGCGAGCCCATTTGTTGGTGGGAGCCTCGATGAACATGCGGAACGGCCACGAGGCCACGGCGATGCGATCGCGTGGCTCGGTGGGAAAGGTCAGATGCGGCTCGGTCGCGGACCAGAGGTTGCCTTTCCAGGCGAGCGTGGCCGCGCCTGCGGCCAGAACGGCCGACTTCTTGAGAAACTGCCGACGGCAGCTATTGTCCATAAGCTTCATCTCCTCAGCATGCTCCAAGTGCGAATGAATTCGTTCCTCGACACGTGTATGGTGATAGAATCCTCTCACTTTTCGGCGGCGTCAAGCCGAACTTGGGAGAGCGCCCCTGGAAAGAAAAGCCCAACCCCGAGGTCTCTGATGGCAGAAGCGATCAAAATCGGTATCGCCGGGGCACGTTTCGCGGCGCGATTTCATTGGGAAGGATATCGGCGCGTCTACGGCGTGCCCGTGAAAGTTGTGGGCGTAACTTCGAAATCCGCCGAGTCGCGCGAAGCCTTCGCGCGCGAGCGCGGGGTAAAACCCTTTTCCTCCTTTGACGAGTTGTGCGAGGCAGTTGACGTCGTCGATATTTGCACCCCTGGCTCGACGCATGAACCGCTGGCGGTCGCGGCATTCCAGCGCGGCAAGCACGTGATTATCGAGAAGCCGTTCACGGGTTTCTACGGGCCGGGGACGGAGGATTTCCGCGGAAACACTTTCAGCAAGGAAGTGATGCTGCGCGAAGCGATGGCGAGCTGCGACCGCATTCTGGGCGCGGCGCGAGCGGCAGGAAAGCAGCTCTGCTATGCCGAGAACTGGGTCTACTCGCCGGCGATTGCCAAGGAGCGCGAGATTCTGGCCAAGAGCGGCGGGCAGATCCTGTGGATCATTGGAGATGAATCGCACAGCGGCTCCCACTCACCGTACTACGGCATCTGGAAGTTCTCCGGCGGCGGGGCGCTGGTGGGCAAGGGCTGCCACCCGCTGACCGCGGCGCTCCACCTGAAACGCGTGGAAGGTGAAGCGCGGAATCGAAAGGCCATACGCCCGGCGACCGTCTCCGCGCGGACACATGAAATCACGCGCCTCGGAACTTTCCGCGACGCAGGCTTCCTGCGCACCAGCTACGACGACATCGAGGATTACGGCCAGATGCACATCACCTTTGACGACGGGACGGTCGCCGACGTCTTTTCGTCGGAGCTTGTGCTGGGCGGTGTGCACAACTGGCTGGAGGTCTTCGCGAACAATCATAGGACGCGCTGCAATCTAAATCCGGTGAACGCACTCGAAACCTACAACCCGCGCGAGGATATTTTGAAGGACGTTTATGTGACGGAGAAGCTCGGCACCAAGCAGGGCTGGAACCACCCCGCCCCGGATGAGGACTGGCAACACGGCTACCCGCACGAATTTCAGGACTTCGTGGAAAGCATCGCGGCCAACCACCCCCCGCTCTCCGGGGGTGAACTCGCGCGGGACACGATTGCGACACTCTACAGTGCTTACCTTTCCGCGGAGCGTCGCGGCGCCGAAGTGGAAGTTCCTCGGTAGTGTTTCGGAGTCTCGGCCAACGGGGGCTCGGGGATTGCCCAACCCGGGTGGTGAAGGCTTGATTCGGCCCATCCATCGGGGGATTGCCTCCAGGCCACAAAGCTGGACTAGGCATAAAGGGGACGAGTTTGGCTGGGAGTTCGGCAGTTCGAAGCGGTTGCCCGTCAGACAATTTTTGTCATCGGATGTTCCACTCTGTGTCCGCCTGTGCTAGGATGCGTTCAGGAATGGTGCAAAAGTCCCCTGTTTTCAGACTCTCAGGGGCGAAGGGGAGCTGGTGGGTTGGTATCTGACGTGCACTCGAAGACGTCCGTAAGCGTCTATCGCCTTAGGCGCACAGGCTGTTCTGTGGTGCGGTCGTTTGGAAAGGGACAACAGGCATGCGTCGTGACCCGCGGGGCTTCTCACTTATCGAGCTGCTGATTGTTGTCGCGATTATCCTAATCATCGTCGCCATCGCCATCCCCAACTTCATGCGCAGCCGGATGGCCGCAAACCAAGCGTCGGCTATCGAGAGTCTGCGCATAATCTCCACTTCCGAAGTGGCTTACTTCACAACCTACGGAACAGGGTTCTCGACGTCTCTCGCGGCGCTGGGCCCTCCCGCTCCAGGCCAACCGGTGACTTCGACTGCGGCCGGCCTGATTGACGAGACCTTGGCGGGTGGCTACAAGAGTGGTTACAACTTTTTCTACACGCCTACCCAGTATAGTGCCGGCACCAACATGTGGTACGGATATACCCTGCTCAGCAATCCCACTTCTTTCGGCCAGTCGGGCGACGTGTATTACTTCACTGACCAAAGCCACGTGATCCGGGCGAACGCAGCCAATCCTGCTTCCTCGACCGACTCCGCAGTGGGCGACTAGACCGCGCCCAGCCCCCTTTTCATAGCCCATCTCATCGCATAGTCCACGCACAAGCGCTCGAACTCCTCCTTTTGAGGCCGCCTCCGGAGTGCGTGCCAGATTCCTGTGCCACGCAAATCTCCAGCGCCGTGGAAGTCTGCCGGGCGGCGCCGCACGACAGCCCCCGCCATCATAGGCAGGCGCGGTTGGCGGCGGGACGATAGCCTTTGCCCTGTGCTTCTTGTTGCGTCATGTATTCGCCTTCCTGAGTGTTCCCGTACCAGGTTGTGCCGGCACAATGGTATGTCCCCGAGCGTGTATTGACCCAAACCTTCACCCCGGGGTTGCCGGTGCCGTAGGCTTTGTTAATACTGGACTCCGGGGCCTTTCGAACGGGGCGGTGCAAGATCAAACCCTGCCGCCCAAGAATGATGGCCAACACCAGCATCACAAGCACCGCCGCTACAGCCGCCGCGAACCATTTGCGCCGGCTACGGCTACGGGCAATCTTCCCTGCCTGCGCGATGGCCTTTGCGGGCGCGGCAGCATAGGCCGGGGGCGGGGCCAAGGACTTGGCCTGCGGCGCATCCCTTGCCAGCGCCTCTACCACCTCGCGTGCTTGGGCGCAGCGTGCCGCCGGGTCTTTCTCCAGGCAATGCCGCAGGGTTGACTGCAGCGGCTCCGGCACTTGCACAAGCTTCTGCGGTGTGCCGACCATGATCTCCACGCTCAGCTCGAAGGGCGTTCCGCCCCGAAAGGGAAACTCACCGGTCACCATCTGGTAGAGCAGCACGCCCAGCGCCCACAGGTCGCTCTGCAGGCTGGTGGTGTTGCCGCGTAAGACTTCTGGGGCGAGATAAGGCAGCGTACCGGCTGTCGCGCCGGCCTCGGCCAGTGGCAGGCGTGAGCTTGTGACCTCGGCCATGCCACTGCGCGGAATACGGCGCCCCAGGCCGAAGTCCACCAATTTGATATTGCCATCTGAAGTAACGAGGATATTCGAACCTTTTAGATCCCCGTGAATGACCCCACCCTCGTGGGCGCAGGCCAGCGCTTCCGCAATCTGTCCGCCGTAGCGCTGCACCTGCATGGGCGGCATGCCGCCTTCGGGGATCAGGTCCGAGAGCGAAAGGCCCTCCACATATTCCATGACGATGTAGGAGCGGCCACCTTCTTCCCCCAGGTCATAGATGGCGCCAATATTCGGGTGGTTCAGGTTGGAAGCCAGACGCGCCTCGCGGAGCAGGCGAGCCCAGCCCAATTGGTCGTCGCGGAGATGGTCGGCGAGGATCTTGATCGCCACCCGCCGTTCCAGGCGCAGATCGCGCCCCCGGTAAACGACGCCCGAACCGCCTTCGCCCAGACGGTCTTCAATCTCGTAATGTGCCAGCACTTTTCCCATCATGCGAGCCAGCACTCCTCGGAGCCTCATGGTAGCCCTGGGTCGGGTAGAAGTCAAAAAGGTATTGCGCGATGCGTCACTAGCGATGACATTTCGTCTGCCGCCGGGCTCAGCCTCCACACGTGCTGATCTTAGGTCGTCACGCGCTGCCTCTCCGGAAGAGGGGGGAAGCGCAAGGGCGAATCGCCGATTTGGCCGCCTGGGTGCACTGCTCGCTGCTGTTCATGATATTATGCCGCCGGCGAGAACCACATCATCACTCTCGCGCACGGGCCGGGCGATGACAAGCCCGCAGCAAGTGCAAGTTCTCCATGCCGCAGATCAAATATGGGCGGTGGGACTCACCCGTTGGCCACAGACCTCAGGTCTGCGGCAGGCTCCAGCCCATACTGGAATGAGGAGGGTCGATCTGATGCTCAAGAACCGCCAGCGGAAACTTGCGGCGATTCGAATCGGCTGGGTATTTGTCGCCGTTGTTGTTCTCGGATCGCTAGCGGGCTCTTCGGGTCCGCGTTTGAGTGGGCAGGAGAAACGACTATCGGCGAATTGGGAATGGCCGTCACAGCCGCCGGCGGATTGTCCTTTCCAGAAATCCACAGACATTACGGGTATCGCTTTCACTGGAAGACACACCCGTGATGCGGAGGCGGACACGTGGTATCCGTCCTGGGCCGCCGATGGAAACCTGTATTCTCCCTGGACGGATGGGAAGGTGAACAACATTCAATCATCCTCCTTCGGCCCGCAGGCTACAACCGGCTATGCCACGATTGCAGGCGATGATCCCCTGCACCTTAAGATCACTGACGTGGGAGTTTATCCGGGCAATCCGGCCCCCTATGAGGGACGATATCCCTGTGGCAGTTTGGTGTACGACGGCGTTTGGTACTACGGAACCTATTGTCTGCTGGATTCCGACCACGATCCCGGAAAGGGACTGAACTGGGATATCCTGGGGCCCTTTGTGGGCTTCCGCTATTCCCTGGACTACGGCAAGACCTGGCACGACACGCCGCATACGCCATCCGACCCGTTGTTCGCCGAGCCTGCCAGGCCGGGCGGAAAAGTCAGGATGGGATCACCCCACTTCGTGGATTTTGGTATGAACCTGGAGTATTCGCCCGACGCCAAGGCCTACCTGGTCGGCCACGGCGCGGTTGACCCCGACCCCAAGCCCCGGCCGGCCAATCTCAGTTGGATTACGGGAGACCAGATCTACATGGCCCGGGTAAAACCTGGCGTTCAGAATATGAACGATCGCTCGAGGTACGAGTTCTTTGCCGGTTACGACGCGTCGAACCATGCCCTCTGGAGCCGGGATTTTTCGAAGATCAAACCTCTCGTCGATTGGAACAACAACTGCGGCTGTGTCACCATGACGTACAATGCACCGCTGAAGAAATACATGATGTGTATTACCGACGGAGGCAATACTATCTCGAAGTTCAACACCTATATCTTGGAGTCTGACCGCATCACGGGCCCCTGGAGGCTTGTGGTTTACATGCGCGACTTCGGCGAACAGGGATACTTCGTAAATATCCCCTCAAAGTTCATCAGCGCAGACGGTCGAACCGCTTGGCTCTGCTATGCGGCCAATTTTACGAATGGTTACTTACATACCAACTACCGGGACAACCCTCCCGGCAGTCGTTATGGAATGACCTTGCAGGAGATCAAGCTCCTGCACTGAAAATCAGCAGTGTCAAGAGCAGACCAGTTCGATATCTAATCTTCAATGGGAGTCCTGCCATGAAACCCTTTCTCCGGATAGGACGACGCAAGTTCCTTCGCGATTCGGCTCTCGGTTTGGGAGCAGCACCTTTGATTGCCCGAGCGGCCCTTCCCGGCAGCGGACACGCAAGCTCCCTCGAAAGCGGGAAGGCGCCAAATTCCAATGGCCTGAAGATGCTGGCCAAGTTCGGGTCGGCGGACACGGTGTGGATCGTACGCGGGCCGGAATCAGGCTTCCAGGAGCAGTTGGCCTCCCGCGAGCTGGCGCGCGGCCTGCGTAGTCTGGGCCTCGCCCGGGAGCCCGTCGAGACTCCTGTGGGCGGAGGGGAACTGCCGCCGTCGGCCTGGGCATTCTTTCTTTCCACGGACCGGCAGAACCTCAAGCATCCTGAAGCCTATGAAATCTCCTACGCACCTGGAGAGGGCAAAGCTTCCCGGGTCGGGTTGACGGGGGCTACGCCTCAGGCACTTCTTTATGCCGTGTTTGACTTCCTGGAGCGGCAAGGGGGTTTCTTCGGGTTGGATGGACCCGTCTACCCTCTGGAGCCTTTGCACGCTCTGCATCTGCCGCCCCCCGGCCATCCCTGGCGGGCGCAGCCTCGCTTCAACGTGCGCGGGCTGGTGCCCTGGCCGGACTTCCTCAATTGTGTGACGGTATACAACCGCGAGGATTGGCGTGCGTACCTGGAAGCCATGGTCCGGATGCGGTTCAACACTCTGGGTGTGCACGTTTATTCCGGCGAAAAACAGTGGGCCGAGTCGTTCCTCTCCTTTGAGTATGCCGGAGCTGGTCACTTAGCCTATACGGATACGAGTGCGACAAATCGCTGGGGTTACCTGCCGGAGCGGACCTCGCGCTTTGGCATGGGGTCCGCGGATTTCTTCGCTGATGAAGTCTTTGGGGGGGAGGCCACGACCAAAGCGCGGAGTTGCTGGGAGGCGGAAGAGCTGGCGGAGCAGCTCTGGCGGGAGGCGTTTCAGTACGCCAAGCAGCTCGGCATTCGGACCGGCGTGGGTTTTGAGCCCTATCAGATTCCCGATGAGATTTACAGCGCCACTCCTCCGGAAGCGCATTACATGCCGGCAGACCCCAAGCTTGCCGGGCCCCGCATCGACCCGGAGTCGGTAGCGGCAAAGGACATCCTGGAGACGCGCCTGGCGCGCCTGCTGGAAGCTTATCCCACGGTGGATCACGTGTGGCTGTGGGAAGACGAACAAATGAACTGGGCCAGCCAAAAAGCAAACACCCCGCTCTCTGTCACACCTTTCAAGCAAGCCTATGATTTTCTGAAGCGTCACGCGCCCGAGAAGCGCTTGGTGATTTCGGGCTGGGGAGGAGTGGTCAGGCACTTCGAATATTTCCATAAAGCGTTGCCGGAGGAAATTATCTTTTCCTCGTTGAACGATAACCTGGGCTGGGATGCGGTCAACGAGGCCTACGGAAAGCTCGAAGGCCGCGAGCGTTGGCCTATTCCGTGGCTGGAAGATGATCCGGCGATGTGGCTGCCGCAGTTCCATGTGTCGCGCGCCGCGCGGGATATGGACCTGGCGGAGCAGTACGGGTGCCAGGGCCTGCTCGGCATCCATTGGCGGCATCGGATCATGGATGTTGACGCGGGTTTCGAGTCCCGCTACTCGTGGAACAAAGAGCTAACTCCGGCCAAGTTCTTCCAGGCTTTCGCCTCCGCCCAGGCTCGAGAGCCCCGAGCCCGGAAACTGGCCCAGGTGCTGGAGGACACCGACCGCGACCGGCTGATCCTGTGCTCGTGGACGGGGGACGTCAAGGAGGGTCACAGTGAAATCCACGAATACACCGGCGACTATGATGAGGCGTTCCAGTTCTGGGAGGGATACGAGCCGTCCGCGAGTGTCAAGAAATCGCAGGCCGATGTGGCGCGCGAGCTGCGTGCGCTGACCGAGGCTGCTTCCAGTCCGGCAGAACGCGAGCGCCTCACCTACCTCACACGGTTTGTGGAATTTCTCGTTCCCTATTCCGAGTCGTGGTCGCGCGCGTTCCACCTGAACCAGAAACTCGCGCAAGCGAGTGAATTGAGGAAGCAGAAAAAGGGCGACGAGGCGCGCAAGCTGATCCTGGCGGAGGGCGTGCCTCTCTGGCTCGAAATGGCGCCGCTGGTCAGGGAAGCCATTCTCGATTACCAGGAGATCGTCAGCACGCGGAACGATCTGGGGCAACTCGCTTCGATGCACAACAAGTACGAGCGGCTGGCTTTGTATCGCCTGCGCGCTTCCCTGAAGGAATTTCTGGGCGAGCTGCCGCCGGAACTGGAGCACTTGTTTCGAGAATCGCGACAACCCGACCCGCAGGCAGCACCCAGGGCCTTTGTTCCTACGCGCCCGACGATGCTTCGCCAAGGGGAACGAGTGCGAATCTCCACCGTGGTCCCGGGGCCGGCGCGGGTGGTCCGCCTGACCTTGTTCACGCGCTGCAAAGACACAGGAGATTGGACCCCTTCGCCCATGAATTTGGAAAAAAGACGAACCTATGCCGGCGAGATTCAATGGCCTGAGGCGCCCGGATCTTTGCTGGATTATTACGTCGCAGCAGAAGTCGAGGCGGACGGAGTGAAGAAGACTCTCACGTCTCCGCCGGAAGCGCCGGATCGCTACTACACGGTCACTTTGCTCTGAGCATGCCGGGTGGGTTTTGTGGAGTCTTTCTAAGAACCTCTGCCCCCCCCTTGCAATGAGACCGAGGCTGGAAAGCGGGATTCCCTTCCGTACGGAGGGAGGGGACGGCGCTGCGTGTCGCCTGCCCTGCGGCCCAGCCGACTGGGGAGCAAAATCTCCCTGATACGAAGTCGCGTGCATATACTAATTATCCAATCGCAGCCGGTGGTGCTTGCGACGAGTTGGGTTAAGATTGCAACTTCGTATGAAAGCGTCGGCGCGCGGCCTGCCATAACTCCGGCAGATTCTCCTTCAGCCGCACCACCACCCGCAGGTGACAGTCTCCCGCCGTGTGCAGGAAAGGAGCAGTGGCGTTCTCGCCGTCCACCACCACGTAGTCGGCGAAGCGCACCGCATCGACCTCCGCACCCACCGGACAGCTCGAGGTTCCGAAACGGCTGATCACCACGGTATGAAACTTGACACCCGAGGGGTGGCAGAATAGCATACCGCCGAAATTTTGTCCTTCGTCCGGCGACTTTCGGAGTCTGCGCGCTCACCCGCGCAAGCCAATGCCGGGTAGATTGCCCACCCGAACCCCAGCGCGGCCGGACAGAATCAGGTTCGGAAGGGCGGCAGTCCGGCGGGAAGGAATCGGGAGAAATGCCACTGAGTTGCATTCCGGTGTCCTTTTTCGGCGCCCTCACCCAAGGGCAGATGCCGCTGGGCGAGTGGTTTGACTTCGCAGCCGAGTTGGGACTGGACGGCGTTGAGTGCGGTCCCCTCCTGGTCCAACCGCTGGGGCCAGCTCAGCCTGCGGAGTTCCGCCAACTGGCTGAGGCGCGCGGTTTGGCCGTCAGCAATTACACCGGCTATTCGGATTTCGCCCACCCTGATCCGGCCGTGCGGGCGCGCGAACTCGCTGCCTTGCTCAAGAACCTCGAATTGGCCCGGGAATTAGGAGCGCCGTCGGTGCGGGCCCTCACGGGCCAGCAGTGGCCCGGTGTGGATCAAGAAGAGGGCATCCAGTGGGTCATCGAGGGGATCCGGCAGGCGGCGGAAGAGGCGGACCGCGTGGGGCTGCGGCTGAATGTGGAGAATCATACCAAGGCAGCCACTTGGACGCACTTTGACTTCGCCATGCGGGGTGAGGTTTTCCTCCGGATCATGGAGGGGCTGCGGGACGTCCCGGTGGGCGTACAATTCGATATCGCCAACCCCATGGTTGCCGGCGAAGACACGCTGGCGCTGTTCGAACAAGTGCGTTCGCGGGTCGGTTACGTCCACGTGAATGACGTGGGAAAGGCAGGAGTATTCGAGTTCGCCCCGATCGGGACGGGTCTTGCCCCGATCCGCGAAGTGCTCCGACGACTGCGCGAACAAGGATATGCCGGCTGGGTGGGTATCGAAGAGGCCAGCCGGACCGGCAAGCAGGGGTTCCGCCAGGCGGTCCAATATACACGGCGAGCTCTTCAGGCGTCCTGAATCTGGGGCTGCGGAACCGTTCAAACCTGCGGAGCGGCCCCCTTGCTCACCTCGATGCCCGCCAAACGCTCGATGAATTGCACGATCGCAGAGTGGTCCAGGTGACCCTTGCCCTCGTTCATGAGTGCCATGAGCATCTGCTGCACCTGGCTCGTGAGGGGAAGTGGTACCTTGGCCGATTCGGCGGCGAGCAGGGCGTTGCGCAGGTCCTTTTGGTGCAACTCGATCCGAAACCCGGGTTTGAAATTGCGCCCGATAACCATGGGGGCCTTGGCGTTCAGCACGGTGCTGCCCGCCAGTCCTCCTTTTATCGCATTGAAAACGACTTCCGGATCGAGGCCGGCGCGCGTCGCCAATACCAGCGCTTCCCCCATCGCCGCGATGTTGCAAGCAACGATGATCTGATTCGCCAGCTTGGTGGTGTTGCCGGCGCCCACCGGGCCCGTCCGCGTTACTGCGGAGCCCATCTTCTGCAAGATCGGCTGGACTCGCGCGAACGTTGCCTGCGTGCCGCCAACCATGATGGAGAGGGTTCCATCCACGGCCTTGGGCTCACCGCCACTTACGGGAGCATCCAGGAAATCCACCCCCTGGGCGGCACAAGCTGCGCCCACTTTCTGCGCCACGTTGGGGCTGATGGAGCTCATGTCCACCACGACCGAGCCCTGGCGGGCCCCTTCCAGCACGCCCCCGGGGCCCAGGACGGCCCGCTCCACATCGGGTCCATCCGGCAGCATAGTGATGATGACCTCCGATCGAGCCGCTGCATCGCGACAGGAAGCCGCAGGAGCTGCGCCCGCTGCCTTCAATTCGGCGACCGGGTCGGGGCGGAGGTCGTATACAACCAGCGAGTATCCGGCCTTGATGAGATTTCGGGACATAGGCTTGCCCATAATGCCCAAACCAATAAATCCAATTTGCGACATGAATCCTCCTTTTGTTAGGCAGCGTCGTCACTTTTTCCTGTGGCGCAAAAAGAAACATTCGCATATTACTATATCGCGGCAAGAAAGAGAGCGTGATCGACGGCCCCGCGGGGGATGATGCCATCTGGTTGAGCGATGTGCCCAGGGTCAATTCGGTCTTCTCAACCGGAAAGGATGGGGAACATAGACGTGGCCAACAACGCATATCTTGATTGGGTGATTGGACAAACCCGCACGAAATGGTGGCACGACTCTGCGGACGCTGCGGAACTGCAAATCGGATTGGAACGCGGCGCCATCGGTGTCACTACCAATCCGTTTTTGGCGAATCTCGCTCTGCTGCGAAACCGGAGTTTGTGGTCCGGGGCGATCGAGGAAGTGCTTGGCCGGAATCTGCCGGCGGAGTTGAAGGCTGAGGCGCTCATGCAGATAGCCGTGACCCGGACTGCCCAAAAGCTGCTACCCCAATTTCAATCGAGTGGGGGGCGCAGGGGATTCGTCTGCGCCCAAGTCAATCCGCTGTGGGCCGGAGACAGGGAGTCGATGCAGGCGATGGCGAAACGCCTTCACGCCTGGGCCCCCAACATCGCCGTCAAACTCCCGGCGACGAGCGCCGGCCTGGATGTGCTGGAAGACTGCGTGGCGGAGGGAATCACGGTTACGGCTACGGTCAGCTTCACGGTGCCGCAAGCCGTGGCGATCGCGGAGCGGCACCGCGCCGGAATCCGCCGCGCCCGCCAGAAGAGCATCGAGCCGGGAAAGTGCTTCGGCGTGATCATGATCGGCCGTTTGGATGACTACCTGCGAGAGGTCGCCCACGACAACCAGGCGGCCGTAAGCGAATCCGATATCCGCCAGTCCGGCCTGGCGGTAACAAAACGCGCCTACGCGCTTTATCAGGAATGCCGGTACGAAACCGTGCTCCTGGTGGCGGCCTTGCGCGGACACTACCATCTCACAGAGCTGGCCGGGGCTGACCTCGTGATGTCCATCGCTCCCGCTTACCAGGAGATTTTCGTCACCCAGGATTTCCCACGCGAAGAACGCATCCAGGCACCGGTCGCCCCGGAGGTTGTCGAGCGGCTGCGCCAAATGCCGGAGTTCGTACGCGCCTACGAGCCAGAGGGCATGATGCCGAGCGAATTCATCGGGTTCGGCGCCACCCAACGAACCCTTAGCCAGTTTGTCGAGGCGGGGTGGAGATTGCTGGAAACCTACCGGTAGAGGCTAGCTGCGGTGCCTCAGGGTGGCTGGCGGGTGGCGGGTTCGCCTTCCGCCGGCTCGGCTCAGGCAGCCGCACCGGGCCGGCTACCCACCTCTTGGAGCGCTTGCACCAGAGAACGGTCGATCAGGCTCAACATCTCATCGATCTCAGATTTGCTGGCGATCAGCGCCGGCGCCACGGCGAACCAGGAGGGGTCGATGCGCATGATCAGGCCATGGTCGATCGCGGTTCGCTTCAAAGCCTTGCCCAGTTCAGGGTAGGGCTCCATCGTCTGCGTATTCTTGACGAGCTCGACGCCTCTCAGAATGCCTTTGCCGCGAACTTCACGGACGACACCGTATTTCTTGAGCTCTTCCAGCTTGCCGGCAAGATACTCGCCCATTTGCCCGGCTTGCTGGTCCAGTTTCTTCTCTACAATCTCCTCCAGCACGGCGATTCCCACCTCGCAGGCCATGGGGTTGCCGGCAAACGTGTGGCCGTGGGCAAACTGCACGTCGTCCTCGGCGTCCCCCCAGAAGGCATCGGCCATGTCTTCGCGGGCCAACATGGCCCCGATGGGCATCATGCCGCTCGACAGGCCCTTGCCACAACAAATCAGGTCGGGCGTGACCCCGAACGTCTGGGCAGCGAACATGGAACCGGTCTTGCCGATTCCCGTGATAATCTCGTCGAAAATCAGCATGACGTTATGGCGCGTGCAAATCTCCCGGAGGATCTGAAAATACTCCGTGGTCGGCGTGATGATGCCCCCCGTGTTGCCGATCGGCTCAACGATCACGCCAGCCACCGTCTCCGGGTCCTCGTTGACGATGAGGTCCTCCACCATGCGCGCACAGAAGCGGTTGCATTCCTGCCACGAGTCGAAGCGATCGCGGTAGTAGTTGGGCGGGAAGACCTTCAGGAACCCCGGCATTTGGGGCTCGAACTTGGTTTTGCGGGACCCCGTCCCGCTGGCTGCCATCGCCCCTGCAGTCCCTCCATGGTAGCCAAAATAGCGGCTTATGAATTTGTATTTCCCGGGGTGGCCGGTTTGCTTGAAGTACTGTCGCACGAACTTGATTGCAGATTCCACTGCCTCCGAACCACCGCTGAAGGGCTTGACGTATTTCAGGTTGCCCGGCGAAACGCTTCCCATCTTCTCAACGAAGTTCAGAGCGGAGTCGGCAATCCCGTGGAGAGGTGGCGCGAACGTCATCTTCGCCATCTGTCTCTCGAGAGCTGCAATCAATCGCGGATGGCGGTGTCCAAGCGTGGCGACGAATATTCCACCAATGGCATCGAAGTACCGCTTCCCTTCCGTGTCCCAATAGTAAAGGCCCTCTGCCCGCTCGAGGATCAGGGGGTGCCGCAGGAACTCGGCCGTTTGCTGGTAGTCCAGAAAAGTGTGTTTGAGCAGTTTCTCACGGCGAGGGTCAAGTTTCATGGTCGCTCACCACCCTGGCTGGTTGTTCCCGACTGGCGTGGAGGAATCGCGTGTCGGGTAAGTTGCCTTTCGCGGGACTCTTGCGGAGACAGTGCTCCTTGTCCCCTCGAGCCTTCCACGGTTCACGCCCCCGTGCGCCGTGCACGAAAACCCGCCCGGCCACGATCAGGTTCGACAGAATACGATACGTTCAAGCGCTTTTCAACCCGTCCGAACTTCTGGCCCTGCAAGTTTCAGCCGAGGAGCCGTGACTGGCCAAGTTCGGGCACCGCTTTCGTCGTGCTCTGACGCGGACGGCAGGCAACTTTCTCAGGAGTGAGTGAGGGCAAGCGATCCCGCTGGGAACAGGACCTTCCCCGCGATCGTAGCGCCATCAAATCTGGAGCCCGCGCGCCCGCTCGGCAACTCCCTCGACCCTTGGACGCCCCTGTGAATTAGCCGCCCTTTGCGGTCAATCGAGTTCTTGGCAGGGACAAAGTGCTTTTTGCGAGCGCGAAAAGAGGAAGCAGCTCCCGACTCCCCCCTATTTGCTTCGAGCCCAGGGGTGGTCAGGAGAAAGGAAAGCTGGCAGTCAGGGATCTTCCGAAACGGCTGAGGACCACGTTCATCCCTGCCAATAGTTCGGTGCGTAGCCAAAACGTCGTGGTACTCTTGCCAAGCGCGTCCACCGGCCCTGACGGCAGTTCGACTGAAACCAGTGACTGAATTGAACCGAACATTTCTTCCGCCAAAGCAAATCCGGCATTCAGAAGCGGAAGCCCTATTCAACCACTAAGGGTAGGTATTCTTCTCTAGCTATATTCAGGCCCTGTCGACTGTAAAGGAGACGGTCATGAAGACAGAAAACGTAACCTGGGCCAACAGGCTACCGCCCCACCAAGCCCTGACGGGGGAAGAAATCGATTCCGTACGCCAAAGTTCGCTGACGGTTCTGGAAGAGGTTGGAATCTTGATCGAACACCCGAGGGCATTATCGCTGCTGGCGGAAGCAGGAGCAGCCGTCGATTTTGATTCGCATCGAGCCAAGATCCCGGCGGCGTTAGTTGAAAAATCGGCGCGGACCGTGCCCTCCGAATTTGTCGTTACGGGCCAACATCCGTCGAAGGATATAGTCGTCAGCCACCAGAGCCCACCGCGAGGGCGGCCGGTGATGTCGCTCGACTGGATTGTGGATCACGGCAAGAAGCGGCGGCGCGAAGTCACGCGAGCTGATCTCGAAGCCTGGGTTCGAGTCGTCGAGGCTCTGCCGAACCTTTCCCTGGTGACGGGGCTCTATCCCTGGGATGTGCCGCTCTCGACGCGCGACCTTCGTGCCGCCGAGGCCATGCTCCGGCTTTCGACGAAGCCGATTCTCATGGCCCCGTATTCGGGGCGGAGCGTCGAATGGCTCACCCGCATGCTGGGCGTGATTCCAGATCAGCGAGCCCCCAAGGCCATCATCTTCTCCTCCTGCAACAGCCCGCTTATCTACTCGGAAAGCCAGATGGATGGGCTGCTCGCGGCGGCCGAGCATGACTTGCCTGTGATGGTTAATTCTTCCGCGGTCACAGGCGCTACGGCTCCCATGACGCTCGCGGGAACATTGGTCATCATGAATGCGGAGATTCTGGCGGGCATCGTGGTGGCGCAACTGGCCCGGCCGGGAACGAAAGTCATCTATGCCGGGCACCCGGTCGTGCTCGACATGCGAACCAGTATCGCCTCCATGGGGTATACCGAGATTGGCTTGCTGGCCGCCGCGTTGGTTGACCTGGGACGAAGTTACGGCTTTCCTACGGCCAGTAACGGGCTGACGACGGACTCCCATGTCTCGGATCAGCAGGCCGCCACCGAGAAGCTGATCACCGGCTATCTTGCGGTGCTGAGCGGCGCCGCCTTAAACGGTGGGGCGGGGAGTCTTGCGGCAGTGGGTACGGCGAGCCTTGAGCAACTGGTCATCGACGATGATATTTATGAGCGGATTCTGCGCATGTGCGAAGGGATCCGCGTCGATCAGGATACTCTGGGATTGGACGTGATCGCGTCGGTTGGTCCCCGAGGCGATTTCCTCGCGGAGTCGCATACACTGAAGTACCTGCGCCGGGAATTCCGTCATTCGGCGCTGGCCACTCGCCTCAATCCCGAGGCTTGGGTGGAAGCCGGCGGCAAGGACGCCAGCGAGTGTGCTGCCGAATCGGTCAAGGCTATCCTCAAAGACCCACCCGAACCGCGCTTGGAGGGGCGTGTCCTTTCCGAGTTGAGGCACCTGATGGAGAGGGCGGAAATGGAGGCCCGGCCGGCATAGAAAACTCAGTCGCACATGGCGCCGATTTACCGAATGCCCTCTGCAGAAACTCCACGCGTAAGTCATTTAGATTCACGATCGCTGACACTGTCATCCTGAGTCCCGGTTCTTTCGGGACGAAGGATCTGCATTTGTCTTGGTTACTGAAAACCCATGCAGATCCTTCGCTGCTGCTCAGGATGACAGTTTGGGTGATGGGTTCTCGTCATCGAGTTTCTGCCCATCATGGGCAGCCGATAGGCTGTCAATGCTCAGCAGTTCCACTGGGCGAAAATGAATTCTCGAAACTCCTCATCGGAGCGGATACGCAGGTTGGATATCGCCAAGAATAGTCCATCACACGGCAACTTCCGGAGGACCTCCGGCAGTTGTTCAAAGCAATAGTCCACGTGCAGGATGAGGCGGGACTTTCCCAGGATTTCTTTTAGCGCCGGCGACATGTCGCGCAGCGTGGGGCCTCCCTGTTCCAGATAGATTTCCAAGCCAGCGATGCCCGGAACGCTCAACACATCCTGGTAATGCTTGTAGCCTGTACTGTGCAGGTGAAAGAGTACGTAGGGGCCGAGATGTTCGACGGTTTCCGCGTTGCTCTCCATGAAGATGTCGCGGTACATGGCGGGTGAGCACATACCCATAGCGTCTTCCTGAATCACCTGGGTGGGGCCGGGCGCCCAATAGCCGTATTTGTGACCGTAGCCTCCCAGCTTGGGCTTCACGATGGAGTAGTGCAGATCGAGCGCCCGGAGGAGCAGCCTATTCACGCGTCGCGCGGCTTTCTGGATGGCCCCGGGGTCATCGTGGAGGTCCATCAAAAAATTGGGCATTCCCCGCATGGCCGCCAGCACGTCGGAGGCGCCACGCAGAATCGTGGGGCTGATCCAGCAGTCGGCCTGTGCCTGGTCCTCCAGCCACTCGGTCTGCCGCCGCAGACACTCGCACCACGCGTTTTGGCCGGGGATGGGAACCGCTTCCAACTCCTCGATGGAACCCACAAAGTGGCTGGGCGCAAGTGACCCCTCGGCGTAGCGGACCGGGCAGCCACACCAGGCTTCCAGCCAGGGAATTCCCCGCCAGGCCGCCGAGAATGCGATTTGGTCGTCGCAGGAAATACTGCGGTCCCGCTCCTGGAACCAGAAGTCATATTCCGTCATGACCAGTTCCGGAGTGACATCCTCGGGCTGCACGAGAGGGCGGGGAAAGGGTTGACGCAGGAAATTGATGGGCAGGAACACAGCATCGTTATAGATGCCCACGACGGGACGCCGCGAAGCTTTCCGATCCCAAAAGCTCTCTCGGAATCGCTGAATCGTTTCCTGCAACTGGGTTTCGCTTCTCATAGGCTTAGGCCGTAATACTGTTCATATAAGGGGTTTCAGGAAATCACTTCTCAATTCGTTCGCTGGGTGACCCCCTCACCCGGCGCTTCGCTCCACCCTGTGTCGCAGCGGCGACCGAGGGTAGTAAATTCAAATCAACGCCCCCTCGGCCGCATAGGTTGGCGAGGACCTCGATTCAACCGCAGTCTCAGACCTCGATCGCGCATGATGCCACAAAGGCGGCGGGAAAGACACTGCCTGGGGACCGTTTTCCAGGCTTCCCAAAGGGTGAGGGGACCTGTAATATATCGAGTCGCTAACCCTCGAGGTGCGTTCCCAGGGAGTATCAATGTTCTTCGCAGCCCGTCTTCGCGATTGGACCTTTCTGCTCATTTGCAACCTGATTTGGGCAAGCCAGTTCGTGATGGTCAAACTCGTGCAGCAGCAGATGGGGCCGGTCTTTGCGACCTTCTTCCCCATGATGCTGGCTATGCTCCTTCTCATCCCCGTAGTCCGGCGAGAGCGGAGCAGGAACCCGGAAAGCGCCGGGCGCATTCCCACCCACGACATACTCGAATTCATCCTCATCGGAGTTTTCGGACAGGTCGTGGCCCAGCTCTTCATCACCTGGGGGGTACGCTGGTCGCTGGCTTCCAACGCGGCGCTCCTCATGCTGACTCTCCCCATCTCAACCGCGGTCATGGCCTATTTCTTCCTCGGCGAGCGTATGACTCGGGTCCGCTGGATCAGCTTTGCTCTGGCCCTGGTCGGGGTGATGGAATGTTCTGGAGTCGACTGGAAGGAACTGAATTTCACCAGCGTCAAGTTCCTGCTGGGAAATCTCATGATTTTTCTGAGCGTGAACGGCAGCTCCTTCTACAATGTCTACAGCAAGAAACTCCTGCGCCGGTATTCACCCTTACAAGTGCTGCTCTACAGCTATTATGCGGTCTTCGCGTTTCTTGGCCCCATCACGGTTTACGCTGAACCCGGGGGATTCATCAATCTCCCGCACTACAATGGGATCGTCTGGATGGGCCTGGTGATGCTGGCGCTCCTCCAGTACTTTCTCTCCATGGTGATTTTCCTGAACGTGCTGACCCGCCTCGACGCCACGCAAGCCGCGGTGTCCAACTACCTGATTCCCTTCTTCGGCGTGGTCGTGGCGGCGATCGTGCTGCACGAGCGGCTCACCAAATTCATGGTAGTGGGCGGCATCCTCGTCCTCGCCAGCACCCTGCTGGTGACCGTGTACGAGGAGCACCAACGCGCCCGCGAAACCGTCGGGGTGCCATCCTCCGGCAAGTGAGGGCCGGCCGTCAACTTTGGGGCCCGAAATCGAATTGCCTTCCCTCAAAAGCCGGTGGGAACCTGATCCGGTAAGTCAAGATAAGCACCGGAGAAGACCAAGCCAGTGCGAATGGGCAGGGTGATCTGGACATCGTTCGACCCGCCCTGCTTGACCTCTCCGGTGAGCTCCACAAAGTAACAGCGCGCGAGTCCCGGTCTCTGGTTGCGGATGGTCTTGAAGGGGTGAAGCTCCTTCGAGACGCCATTCACCAGAACGTAGGGAATGCCATTCGCGGACCCACTGGCTTCTTGGCCCGCAACCGTCAGGCGGTCCGGGAGCCAGTTGTCGTTTTGCTCCCGCGTCTCATCCTTGAGGAGAAACACCAGATAGGCTTTGTCATAAGCCCAGGGCTCGCGGGCCCAGGCGGACTCCGGCGCGTTCACGGCGAGGAACTGCCCGGCCCCTTCCGGATATGGAAACGAGGCACGGAGAGTGGCTGCTTCGGGAGTCTGGCGCGCGATACTCCATTGCCCAAGGTAGCGGCGCCACGGCGCGGCGCGCGAATCTTCCGGCATGAGGCTTCGCTTTCCGGAAGCCTCCGAAGCCGGGGCAATCCAGAGAATGCGCACCTGCTTGGCAGGCACGGTGACCCTCAACTTCGAATTCTGCGCGTAATCACCGGCCAGCGGGCCCTGGAGGGTCATGCCGTCGGGGAATAACTCCTCCACCACGAATTTCGTCGATTCCGGCGCATCCAGCGCCAGCGTCAGGTCGGCGATCTGCTCCAGTGGGGAAGGGTTGAAAAGGTACACATAGCCACGGTCTTTCCGGATATGGGCGAAACCGGAGAGCGAATCCGCATCGCCTTGCCAGATGTCGGCGTAATGCGCTGTCCGGTCAAAGAGCTTGATACCTTCCTGGAGATAGTCCTTGTGGGCCGCCGCCCTCGCCCAAGTAGCGCCGACCTTTAGAGCCTGCCCTGAGTGGAGCGAAGGGTCGGCACGTGCTGAGCTAAGGCTCAGCGCTTATTGACGAGTGACAAGGACTTCGAGCGCGCCAGCACTGCCCTCAAGATCCTTTGGGTCTGAGGTCGCAGGGCTTCTGTAGCGGCGCTCTGCGAGCGCCGGCCTTTGCTGAAGCGCAGGCTTGTAGATTAAGTCTGCGGCCCTTTATTGGGAAAGCAAAGAGCCGCGGAGTTAAAGGACAACTCCGCCCTCCCTGCTTCGGTCGCCAGTTGACCTGATGGTTCTTGCAGTCTTCGTGTGTCGTGAGTAGGATGAGTTTTGTGATCTACCTCGACCATAACGCGACGACGCCGGTTCTGCCCCAGGTACTGGAAGCGATGATGCCGTCAAAGGAAGTCTACAGTTGACAGTCGACAGTCAACAGTCAAGGCGTTCTCGATTCTTACTGTGAACTGTAAACTGTGAACTCTTTCCCAACATTCCTCGGTGCTGAATTACTGCATGGCGCTGGACAAAACCCGGACTCCCCTCCTTGATGAGGAGGGGTGCAGGGGTGGTCAATCGAAGGAGGATGGCTACCGCGTCACCTACTTGCCGGTTGACCGCGAGGGCTCGCTGGAACTGGCAAACCTCGCAAAAACCATTCCAAATTGGTAAACTCCTTCCATGGGACGTTCAACTGTTCACTATGCCGACAGCGAGACCAATAACATTCTCAAGAGGCTCCACAATAAGCTTCGCCCCGCCGGCACCCCAGTTCAGCGCGTCGAATACATTATCGAATTGTTGCTGCTCCGCATTTTCGAGGTCAAGTTAACCCAAGACCCGGAGTTTGCCCAACTCCGAGCGGCTTTCGCGGGCGACAATGCAGACCTTCTCTTCAGTTCCTTGATCGGCATCGCCAATGACCAAATTCTCCCAACCCTCAACCAGAGACTTTTTCCTTTTTACTCTCACATCTTGAATGAGGCGCGCAAGGTGTGGACAGGGAATCTCTCCACTAAAATTCAGGACCAGCTCGTCCTTATCGAGGAAGTCTTTAGTAACTCGAATTTTTCCAACAACGTAACCAGCGGGAACATGGCTGAGATTATTTGTCTCGTTGCCGATCTGGACAAAGATCGCCTGCTCAAGACGGACTTGCTCGGGGACGCAATAGAGTCGGCGCTGTCGGAAACCGGCGGAACCAAAGACATCGGACTGCACCGCACACCCGGACACATCCGCCAATTCATGGTGGGGCTCGTTGCGCCGACGTTTGACGACCAGATTTTCGACCCGACTGTCGGGACGGGCGGGTTCATGTTCGACAGTTTCGAGTATGTGATGCAGGGCGTGAGTCAGGACGGCCACTGGCCCGGCCCGAAGGCGCATCCCGAACTCGCTGCATGGTTTAAAGACTGGTTCGCCAAACACCCTGTCTCCATGCCGTCAGTCGAGACTGCCACCGACTTTTACCGCAGCGGTGTCGGTGGCATTGAATACCTCGGCATGATTCGCAAGATGGCAGCGATCAACTTCTATGTGCGGGGCCTCAATCCCGGCAATATTCAGCAGGGAGACGCGCTGGAAAAGTTTGGTACGGAAATCCTGCCCCAAAGCAAGACGGCCATTATCGCCAACCCCCCCTTTGGCGCAGAACGAGACAAGGAATCCTATCCCAACGTCTGGAGCGAGTATCCTACGGAGAGCGAGACCACCATCCTCTTCGTGAAGTTGATGCTGGAGACCCTAAAGCCCGGCGGTCGCTGCGCCGTTGTGGTTTCTGAAGGCTTCCTTACCTGGGATCAAAACAGTGCCCGCGCTCTGCGTCGGGCGTTGCTGGATGAGTGCGATTTGCAAGCGGTCGTCAGCCTCCCGCAAGGGGTCTTCGTAAGCAAGGGCGGACAAGGACCGAAGACTTCCATCCTCTACTTCGTCAAGGGCGGGCACACGCGCAACGTGTGGTTTTACAGGGTGGGAAACGACGGTTACACGATGGGCACAAACCGTAAGATCGCCCCTGGCTGCCAGCTTGTTGAGGCGCTCGACTTGTTTCATCGCTACGTCCGCAAAGGTGAACTGCCACCCGAAGCGCGCCATTCCTTCTGCATCCCGGCCGACTGGATCAAGGTACTTGACCCGCGCGTGAAGGATAGGATTCGCGAAGACACGCGAGCCGAGATGGGCGCCAAGGCAGCAGAAGAAAAAACTAAGCTCACGCAAAAGCTGGACGCACAATCTGCCGCCAAGAAACTCACCGCCAGCGAGCGCCTAGATCGTCTTGCCCTGCACGACGAACTCTGGCGGAGCAAGACAGAGAACGCCATCGCGCAAAAAATCGAACGCGCCCACCTTTATTCGTTTAATCTGTCGAACCAACGCAGCAGCCTGACAGCGACCCAACTCGCAGCATGGAAGGATTTGGCCGCGACTTACGTTCGCGATGGCGACGTATCTGCAACACTAGAGAATCAGTACCGCACCATGGCCGGCGCCGCACCAGAAGAACTCGATGCACTGATTTCTGCGCTCGATCCGCGCCACACGCTCGAACTGGACATTGCGCGGCAATTCCTGACAGGCGTCTCCCCCGACACGTTCACCAAGCATCCGCACCTGCGGACGCTCCAGGAAATCATCGCGTCGCAGCAGAAAGCTCCGCGAGTCCAGTTGAAGGAGTTGCTTGAACCCGTGTCGCGTCCCGTCGTGTTGCAAGATGGTCGCACGTATCGGCGAGTCACCGTGAAGCTCTACGGCAAAGGCGTGGTGTTGCGGGACAGAGTCACGATGAACGACCTGAAAGGCGAGAAGTGGTTTCAGGTGAAGGAAGGTGACCTCATCTTCTCCAAGATTGATGCGCGCAATGGCGCATTCGGACTCATTCCCGAAGCGCTCGACGACGGTATTGTGTCGAACGAGTTCCCGACATTCCGGGTTAAGGAAACGCAGTGTAACCCAGCTCTGCTCACGGCGCTGGTCACGTGCGAGCAGTTCTACGGCCAAATTGAGACGAAGGTTTCTGGGGCAAGCGGACGACGGAGATTTGAACCAGAAGATCTGTTGGACATGGAAATCCCGCTTGTTGAAAAGCAGAACGAGATCGCAGTGGAACTTGCCCGTATAAAGGCAATCATCGAAAGCGCACAAACTATTGAGAAGGAGTGGGAGATTGGTTTCCCAAATCGCGCAGAGTGCCAGATGGTGGAGCTTGGAGAGGTCTCCACCATCACAACCGGAAGCCTTGATGCGAATGCAGCATCCGAATCAGGAGCGTATCCATTCTTCACATGCTCACGGCAACCATTGCGGATAGATAATTACGCGTTCGACTGCGCTGCCGTCCTGCTCGCTGGCAACAACGCGTCAGCAGATTTTAATGTGAAGCGATTCAGCGGGAAGTTTAACGCTTATCAGCGCACTTACGTCATCACGCCTAAAGACCCCGAAGTGCTGTCAAGCGATTATATCTATTTCGTGATTCAGAACGCACTTCCTCGGTTGAAGGAGCAGGCAATCGGTGCAGGAACGAAATACCTCAAGCTAGGCATGATCACCGGGATCAGATTTCCGCTGCCACCTTACGATCTCCAGCAAACGCTCGTTTCAGAACTCAACGAACAAGAGGAACGCTTAGGCATCGTGCGGTCGCTGCACGAAAGGCGAGAATCAGAGTTTTCAGGAATCCTCAACCGCATTTGGGAGAGCTAACCATGCCCAGACGCACCAAGACCGGCATTTTTGACAACGAAGCCACGGCGGTAGACCTGAACGTCTATGACGCGCTCAAGGGGTTGAAGTGGATGCCGGGTGACACGTTGCTCTATCAGCCGAGCTATGCGCTCACCGTGGATGAGCAGCATGACTACCCAGGTGACAAGTCCATCAAACCCGACTTTGTCCTGCAGGACTTGCAGGGCTGCGAGCTGGCGGTGATCGAGGACAAACTCGACGATGCGGAAAAGGCGTTGCCAAAGTTACGTCTTAAGTATAGCCGGTTGCTCAAGCCGCGCTTCCTTTACGCCTGCTCGGCAGATGGCGCAGGTGGACTAAAGACTCTTTTCTTCGACATGGCATGGCGTGGCACGGATGCAGCAGAGTTCAGGCGTGTAGACCGCTTCATGGCGCTGGAAGAAATGAAGCTGAAGATCGAACAAGACCGCCAGCGGCAGCGGGAGCAAACCATCACGATTGATACCACGCTGGCAGGCGGTTTCGATCCAGCAGCAGGCAAGGCGCGCTATTACCAACTTGAATGTATCCAGGTCTTACTTAACAGCTTTCGCGCCGGAAAAATGAAGATGCTCGTCCACATGGCGACAGGCTTGGGAAAGACGCGCACTGTAGTTGCGTTTGCCAAGGCATTGCTTGATCATGCGCTGGCCAAACGAGTGCTCTTCGTGGTGGACAGGCGCACGCTGGCACGGCAAGCGATCAATAAGGGATTCCGATTGCTAACTCCTACCTATAATAGCCATTGGATCACTTCGTCGAGCTGGCGGGCGCACAAGAATAAGAACATCCACGTGGTTGTTATCGATACACTCGAACTGCTTTACGACAAAATCCCCAGCAACTTCTATGACCTGCTGGTTGTGGACGAGTGTCATCGCTCGATTACAACGAATCGGAATCTGATCTTCGACCACTTTGTTTGTCCGCGTGTCGGGCTCACGGCGACGCCGAGGATTGCCGTGCCCGCCGCCGGCAAGAAGATCGAGCCGGAAGACCTCGCCATCAACGACACCTACCGCCTCTTTGGCTGCGAATCCGGCAGTCCGGACTACGAATTCGATCTCACTCGCGGCATTGATGAAGGTTTCCTCGCTCCTTACCGGAAGGAGGAGCATATTACCGCGCTGACGAGGGAGGCGATGGGGGCGGGCATCCTTTACGATCATCTGCTGGACCCGGAAACGCGTGAACGTATCCAGTTGCCCCAAGCGGAGCAAATAGAACTGGAGCGATTGAACAAGCGCATCCTAAGTGAGGAGCAGGCGAAGCGTTGGGCGGAGATCATTCGGGAGAAAACCGAATATGGCGAGAAGGTGCTTCTGTTCGCCGCCAGCCAGGCGCACGCGATGATGCTGGTGAAGGAACTGAATACAGCTTTCAGCGACAAGGGCGAGAGCCCACGTTACGCCGAGGCCATCATCTCCGAGAACGACGAGATCAACGAAACGCTGAAGGAGTGGTTCGAGCGACCCTATTCGAACCCGCGGGTGGTCGTGTCCGTAGATATCATGAGCACGGGCGTAGACATCCCTTGCTTGCGCTACATTGCTTTTGGGGCGCTGACCAAGTCCGTCAGCAAATACCTTCAGATGCTCGGTCGCGGCACGCGCCTCGACCCAAAGACCGGCAAATTCAGTTTCACAATTCTGGATTTCGTACAACTCTGTGCGCGGATGCAAGACAACGGCAAAGGAACGCCACGAACGAATACCAAAGTGGTCACGGGTCGCGACGGGGCTAACGGGGGTGGCGGCGGGGGCGGCGGGATCGTTATTGACGGCCTTCTTGACAATCCTGACCCGGCCAATCTCATTCAGCGGGCCATCGTAACCGATGGAAATGTGAGGATCATTGACAATATTCCAGTCACCGTGGCCCGTGAGCTTTTCGAGCATGGCGTGAAGTCCACCCAAGACCCGCTCATTGTTGACCTGAAACGCAAGGCATGGGAGAACAAAGAATATGAGCCCACCGAAAGAGAGTTGGCTGCCATCAAGGCATGGGCTGCCTCACCCGACATCATCTTGACCGAGGAACAGCTTCAAGACATTTACGAATTCCCGGCCGGCTCGGTGTGGGATTTCTTCCTCGACGTGCTGGGTGTGAAAAAGATTCCGACGACGCGCGAGCGAATCGAGGCCGGATTCGAGAGCTATTTGCAAATTTACAACTTCACGCCCCAACAAGCGGACACGCTCCGTAAGATCAAAGACACGTTCGTCGCCAACCTTTCCTCAAAAGGTCGCGTGGATGTTGACGCCATTTTTGCAAACCCGATTTACGCCCGATTGATCGGTAGCTTCGAACAAGTCAACCAGCGTTTCGATGGGAATCTGAAAGATGTCGTTGCCGATATGCAGAAGTCGTTTCATGTGGCTGCGTAGTCCTACTTCATCCAAACCTCATGCTTTCCGTATTGCCGTAAGGCAGGACAACTGACGAGGCAATTTGATAAAGATTACAAGGATAGAACTGGCGGTCAACCCGCAGGTTCGAGAATTTGGCAAGCCAGTAATCAGGTCTGGTCATGGGCGGTAGGCGGGAGACAGCGGACAGGAGCTAGGATTCAGGAGTTAGGATTTAGGAGCTAGGAGCCGGCAACCTCATCGCCCCCGCGGGCTGCAGCGCCGACTGATCGCTAACTCAAATCCAGAGCCATCTTGAGCGCGTAGTTGAGCTCTGCAAGCTTCGATCTCGAGAGCGAGCCCACATAATTGGTGAGGTCCGACTTGCGCATGCTCACCAGATTGTCGCACATGATCCAGCTCGGATGCTTCAGGCCCTCCTCGGGACCGATGGCGACTTGGGTCGACAGGCCTTCCCCATTGCTGAAAACCGGGGCGCAAATCACCGTCGAGAAGCGGGAATCAATGAGCGCCGCCCGGCTGACGATCGCGAAAGTCCGGTATTGTTTCGGATCCCCACCGGGTTTGAACACCCGATACAGCTCGCCTCGCCTCACGGATTCCCTCCGCCCCAAGGCTCACCCTTCGGATGACTGGTACTCCAGGACATCCGCAGCCTCCGAATTCAGCCGATCGGCAGCCGCGTTGATTCGTTCCAAGTCGCGCGCCTGCACCTCTTTTCGGGCTCGTTCGCGGAAGTAGTTGCGGAGCACTTGCTCAATAAGAGCTGAGCGCGAGAGCTCGGAACCGGCCAGATCGTCAACCTTCACGAGTATGTCCGGTGAAAGTGTTATGGAAGTCTTCTGTTTCATACCACTATGCTACCACTCCGGGAGTACTCACACGAGCGGAAAAATCAGAAGATGGTAGGGGTTGTGCACGTCCAGTCCGGCTGGGCCGGATTGCCACAACTGGGCGTGCTGGTGTCAATCTGGGTAGGGCACTCACCGTTCGAGGCGCTGGCGT
>Ga0116120_1000190_pt1 | contig 60549 bp, 71 predicted proteins | sample June2015DPH_11_1_3_FD_89724 | JGI IMG/M metagenome (GOLD analysis project Ga0116120, IMG submission 89724) | Peatland microbial communities from SPRUCE experiment site at the Marcell Experimental Forest, Minnesota, USA - June2015DPH_11_150 | ecosystem: Environmental > Terrestrial > Soil >... | reverse complement strand
CTTATGCCAGGCGTGAAACAGCTCGGGTTTAAAGGCGAACCTCAGGTAGAAATCTACCCAACCCACGCCATCTTCACACCCGCCTACAACCCAAAGTAAGAACCCGAAGCTTCAGTGGGCGCCCCTAGCGTCAAGCTAAGTGTTCCCTCCCGGCGTACGGCTTCTAGCATCGTGTGATCACAGATCTCGCGGCCTGCGCTCCGGAAGGTCGTCCGTTCAATGTCCAACGCGAATTACGTTAGAAACGTAGCGGCTCGTTAAGAGTATGTAGTTCTAGTGGTGTTCATAATTTGAACTGCCATTTTCATGTGTGTGCGCACCATTAGAGGCACACCACACGAAAAGACAGAAATGCGATCCATCGTATGGAGTACTGGGACGTCACCGGTTACAGATGAATGATAACAGTCTCAGAATCCCTTGGCATCAGGGCCACAGCTGACAAAGTATGGGCCATCGTAAGAGATTTTGAGCATGTGAACCGTTGGGTCATTGATCTGGCGTCATCGGTACCTGAAGGTGAAGGCGTTGGAATGCTAAGGCATCTCATTCAAAGGGACGGGGCTCGAGTTCTTGAGCGTCTCGACTTGCTGGACGAATCCACCAAGACAATTGAATATCATATCGTGCAGTCGGACCTACCGTTCACTACCTATCGCTCAAGCATCAAAGTCAGGAGCACGGGTCCGGATTCTTGCGAGGTACTCTGGACAAGTGCCTTCGAACCGAAAGGAATAGACATCGACCAGATTTTGCAAACCCTCAAGACAAATTACCTGAGATATCTTGAAAGCCTCAGAAAGCTAACTTTAGCTTAGATAGAAGCGTGAGTCGCCTGATAGCCACAAAAATCGTTTGGAAGGAAAGAGGAACCATCTTAGTGTGGTTAGGCATTCTTCGACTTGTGTGAATTCGACAACCGAAGCGGCAATTAGAGCTATAGGGGAAAACAAAGTTGATGGCACTATCATCTAATACAGATGGAGCATAAGAAAGAGCTGCTCCGATTCCAATTAATGGAAGCTCACAGCCATGGAACCAAGAGGACTCTGAAATCGAGGAGCTCATTCACGCGGGTAAGATCATTGTGATGGATGGAAAGAAGTGAAGGATCAGATCTACCGGCTGGAAAAGAATATCATGATTTAGTCGGCCGTCGCAACTTGAACCGTCGTCCGTCGTCGTTAGTATAGTGTATGTGGGCGCATGATTCTAGCGGCTCGTCACGCCTGACGCATTGTTTGTAATTGTTCCGCTCGTTGTCTGAGAGCTACACTCATCTTGTCAAATTCATCTTTTGTGTTCTTTATTGTCTTTGACAGAAATGGTAGGAAAAGGCCGTTGAATTTCTCGCTTTGTACAAAGAGCACTCTCTCGCCACCCTGATTGTCTGAAATGGGTTTTATTTCAAAGGCATGTTCGCCATCGAACAGTCCGGGAATCCACAATTGCCCCTTCCAACGAAGTTCATGGCCCGGTTCCGCTACAAGTAATCTCACCGTGAATGAGGCTCCCTTACCGCTTTCAGTTCCCATGTAAACCTTCAGCTTCGACCCTACGCGACGATCTTTGACTGCCTCCCGTATTTCACCTGGGACAAAGCCGGGGGAGCCGATTAGAAGCTGCCACACCTTATCAGGCGAAGAACCAATCTCTATTTCAGATCGGATCTCTTTCATTTTTCTCACTCATCCCTTCCGAATACGAATGCTACTCATGACATCGCACTAAGTAATTTAGAGGGAGGGATGAGGTGGTTCGCCAGGGTGTCGGCGCGGGCTAAGAGCCCGAGTGATGAAGGCAAGCTTCCACACGCGGGTGGCAAAGGTGAAGCATTTTCGATGCATTGGAGCTTCCATGACATCCCCAATGCGCCAGCTTGACGAAGTGAAGCCCAATGCTCTAGCTGAATCCAACAGCTTCTGCTGGCCATGGGTAATCTTCAGCCTCAACGACTTCGACCGACCGCGAATAATCGCCCCACAACCTACACAATGAACCTTGACCTTCTTCGACATACCTTTCACTTCATTTTGCTGGTGAATACTGGGGTAGTATGCCGAATACGTTTGCCATTCTTTGAAAGGTAGCTTCAGCGGCCAGTTTTGCTTCCTGGTTCACTCGCAAACTTGACAAGTTCTTTGCGAGTGCCTTCAGGACGCTGAGGGCTTTGGGCGTGTCGAAGTCGTTGTCCATGTTGCGTTTGAACGCCGATTCAGATTTTTCGAGTAGGACCTGGAGTTTTCTCTCCTGTTTCGGGTTCGTGGTTGGTGGGGCTGTCGTGAAAGCTTGAAGGTTTTTGTTTATGGCAGTCAGTTCGGCCGTGGCCTTCCTGAGTTTGGTTACGGAGAGGACCATGGGTTGCCTGTAATGGAATGAGGCAAAGTAAAACCTCAGTGTGGGGACACCGTATTCTTTGGTGGCGTCGCGTATGCGTACCACGTTGCCTAATGATTTGCTCATCTTGCGCCCTTCCACATTCAACAAACCCGTATGAAGCCAGTACCGCACGAAGGGGGCCTTGCCGGTCAAAGCTTCGGCTTGCGCTATCTCGGCTTCGTGGTGGGGGAAAATGAGTTCTGAGGCGCCGCCGTGCATGTCGTAGGTTTCCCCGAAATGGGCCATCGAAACCGCCGTATCCTCAATGTGCCACCCCGGCCTCCCATAACCCCACGGCGAGTCCCAACCTAGGCCCTTCTCGTATTTCCTCCATAACGAGAAGTCTTCGGGGCTGCGCTTCGAGGAGCACAATTCAAGGCGCCTCAAACCGAGCTCTTCATGGCTCAGCCCGGAAAGTTCGCCGAACCTTGGAAACTTGGTCACTTGGAAGTATACGCCGGTCTCAGTCTCGTACGCCACCCCCTTCTTGACCAATCCCGCCACTTGGGCGATCATCTGTGGAATGTAGTCGGAGGCTCTCTCGTACTGGTCCACACTAGTTATGCCTAGGCTTTGCATATCTTCTAGAAAAGCTGCTTGATATTGACGCGCCAAGTCGAGCGGGTCCCTTTTGAGCTCCTCCGCTCGCTGCACAACACGCTCCGCCACGTCCGTGACATTCATCAAATAACGCACCCGATACCCCGAATACTTCAGGTAACGGACGATTGTGTCAAAGGCCAAATACGTCCTAGCGTGGCCTAGGTGAAGGTAATCATAGACGGTTGGCCCACAGACAAAGAACTTCACATCCCTGTCCATGGAAGCTGTGAAAAGCTCCTTACGGCGGGACAGTGAATTGTATACTCTGAGCGACATCTGCTAATCTTAACCTCCCTTACCGGTGCACCTGTTTTGCCTAACTCGGAACTGTCAAGTTGTCGTCTGCTAATTACTTTCATGCGCCTATTCGCCTAATATGCGGCCGCAACCACAGAGAGAGGAGTCATCAGTCGATGAAGCCTCGTCAATGGCGGTATGTGGGCTTCGGCCCGAAGGAGCCGACTAGGCCGATGTTGGGTATGTGGTTGCTTGACCAGCGTAAAACCCTGACTTGCAAGATGGTCTAGCTGGCCTGGTGAATGCTAGGCGAGAGCCGTGAGGTTCGCGGCCGTCGCGCCTGCAAGTGAAGCGATGGTATGGGAATCCGAGACTTGACGGTAATCCCTCAGTCGATGCAGGTGAGTCAGCTCTTCGGAACAGACGAAGACTTGACAGAACCCCTAACTCCTACCTTAACCACTTGCCGCCCTGCGCTGCCCAGAATCCAGCTAGAGCCCAGTAAATACCCCTCGGTCATAGGCCCGGCTAACCCATCGAATAGCCGTCACCTGCCGTCCAGAGACCCGCATACTTCCCTAACAGGATGCTCAATTGTATGTTCTTAGGCGCTCAATTGCCATGCTCTGGAAACCCTACGGTTGAAAGAGGGCCATTTGACCCTCAAACATGAACGGTTCCTAGAACTGGCTTGATTGCTAGCTAGGCGCGCGGGGTTTCTTCGGTTGAACGATGTAGTAGTTTTCGTCCACATCAATTTCCAGATCGGGCACGAAAGACAGGACGAACTCGATTAGTTCATCCATGCTGCGCTTACGCCTCTCTTTCAACTGGAGAAAGCCTTGAAGGCTTACCAATCGCTCGTACATGTCGGAGCTAATCTTTATGCTGCGGCTCAAGCGCCTTTTCTTACCAGGTTCGAAGATTCTTGACACTAGTTCTCCCTAGTAGAAATGTGGAACATTCGGCATTTATGATTTTTCCTCCAAGCCCCGTTATATACAAGAAAGGGGGTAATGGGGGCTTACTGAATTATTGTGGAGACTATGATTCGCGGAGGTGAATAGAAGTTGGCAAAGAAACGCAAGGTTAAGATGAAGCTAGAGGGCCGTGAGGCACGGGATACTACCGAATACGTAGCATAAATCCGCTAAAGCGGGTTCTGCTAGCCGGTTCCACTGGAACTGGCCTGTTCTCCTCTTTGTATTTTCTTAATCCATGGGCTATTCTTGTGTTAACTCAAACGACACGAGGCCGTGCTGTTTGGCTGAATAGATAATGTCTTAAGCAAAATCGGGCGTAGGTGGCTGAACACGCGTTGTGTTCGCCTCATGCTGGAATTAGTTGAAGGCCGTATAGCACAATTAGCCCTCCTAATCATTGTGCTTGCCGCGATTTACGGACTATCAAGAATTGCCCAAAAAAGGCAAATGAAGACTCGAGGGATCCCCGGCCTCGAAAGAATCGACGAGTGGATAAAGGAAGCTGGAAAACTGGGCCGTAGCGTCTTCTACACGCCTGGAACGGGAGGCGTCACCTCGTCAGACACCTTGGCAGGATTGGCTCTGTTGGATTACGTGGCGAAACATTGTGTTGAACATGACACTCCGCTGATCGTTGCAACCGCCGACGTGAACGTACAGCAAGTTTCAGAAGATATCGTGAAAAGCGCCTATACTGCGGCGGGCAAAGGAAAAGAGTTCACGGCTGAGACCGTCCGATATATATCTGGTAGGCAGTTCGCCTATGCTGCCGGCGTGATGGGCATTCTTCGGCGGGAAAAACCAGCAGTCAACTTCTTCGTTGGCGATTTCTCAGCGGAGGCACTGGAAATTGCTGAGGCTGGCCGAAGCGAAGCCATATACCAGTTCGGTGGGACCTCCAATGTTGACCAGTTACCTTACTTCATGGCGACTTGTGACCAAACTCTGATCGGCTCAGAATTGTATACGGCTCAAGGTTTCCTTTCTGCTGACCCAGAGGCAACATCAACTTTAGTTGGGCCCGACGCAGGTAAAGTACTAGCCATACTCCTCATACTCTTAGGAGCATTCCTCCTCACCTTTGGTAATTCCATCCTAGTCGACCTATTGCAACTCTGAGGAAATGAAATGAGCGCAAAGAAACGGAAAATGACTCGGGGAGAATTGATTCTCCAGATACTTATTTTCTCGTTGGGATTCTTCTACGCGTTCGTCTATTACGTGAATGTCTCCACACCGGTTGACTTGCAGGCCGTTTCAGACCAGCTCTTTGCATACTTGACTGCGATGCTAACTGCAGCATTCGCTATAGGAATCATCAACCTAACGCGGGTCCACGTGAATAACGTCAAGCTGAAACGCCCCGTCTGGAGGTACAGCATCGTCCTGATCATAAGCCTCTACGGCATGGCGATCATTAGCATGATTTCCTCTCCCTTCGCAATAGACCCTACGGGGGCCGTCATACCTGCCGGTCTTATTGACGCGGTGACCCCAATCTGGGAATTCTTTTACTACAAGATCTTAGTTACCATAAACTCCAGCATCTTTTCACTATTAGCCTTCTTCATCGCCTCAGCCGCCTACAGGGCTTTCAAAGCGAGAACCTTGGAGTCAACCATACTCTTGGCAGCGGGCTTGCTCGTCGTGTTGGGCCAGGCGCCAATAATGGACCTAGTTTGGCCGGGTTTCAGCGCGATACGTTCCTGGATTTTGTTGTTTCCAAACACCGGGGGTCAGAGGGGGATATTGATTGGAGCTGCCCTTGGCATACTCGCGTTCAGTGTTCGAAGATTGATTCGTTACCCGTGGGGAAGATAGATGAACCCATCAAACTTACGGTCCGACCCCAGGCTGATCTACTTGCTACTGATTTTGGTCATTACCGTTCCAATACTCACGCATTCTGTCCTGCCTGTTCCTGTAAGCTCAACCACGCAAGCTCTATACGATTTCATCGAGAAGCTGCCTGCTAATAGCCTGGTGGTAGTCAGTTTTGATTATCCGACCAGCGTCGTTCCCGAGCTGCATCCCCAAGCCATAGTTGTTACGCAGCATCTTTTCATGCGGCCGCTGAAAGTTCTTTTTGTGGCGCAGTATCAAGACGGGCCGGCATTAGCCGATGCGGTTCTTGATGCAATCGATAAAGGAAACAAAACATATGGTGTAGATTACGCAACGCTTGGTTTCATTCCGAATACAGCCACGTTCATTGGAATGATTACTAACATCCCCCAATTCTTCCCTGTTGACACGCATGGCAACCCAGTGAACACTCTTCCAATTGTCAAGGAGTTCCCGGCCGGCAAACAAGCCGCGCTAGTCATCACTTTTTCCGCAGGTGAACCAGGTTTGTTGGATTACTTGCAATATTGGCAGAGTAGTTTCAACATTCCAGTAGCGGTCGGCGCCACAGCTTCCAACGCTCCGGGTTACCTGCCCTTCTATAATTCCGGCCAGCTCGTTGGGATCCTAATCAGCATTCGTGGGGCGGCGGAGTATGAAATTCTAATTCACAGAATGGGAATAAGCGGCGCGACCTCAGCCATGGTCGCCCAGTCAACGTCCCACCTTCTGATAGTTGTCATGGTAGTGTTCGGCAATGTTGCCTATTTCGTTGAGAGAGGCAGAAAGAAGGGGGTTGCCAAGTAAATGGTGAACATAATAGACGTCCTTAGCATTTGGGTGGCCGTCTTTGTGACGTTGATGGTCCTTAGCTTTCTGTACAAAGAGAACCCATTTTTCCGATTAACAGAATACGTTTTCATCGGTTTGAGTAGCGGGTATGGGTTCGCCGCGGCGTTGCGCCTCTTCCTCAACCAAGCCATAAACCCCATCGTAAGCGGCAGCCTGGACTTCATAGTCCCAGTCGTTTTGGGCTCATTCTTCTACGCACAATTCACGAAGAAGTATTCGCTACTTTACCGCCTTCCGTTGAGTTTGGCGATCGGTTACGGTTTGGGCGTAACCATCTGGAGTGTAATGCAGGCCTATTTCGTCAGGCAGATCGAGGCCACGATGCTTCCGCTCTTCACCGGAAACTTGTTGACTACAGTGGATAACTTGGTTCTGGTCGTGGGCACCATCCTGTCTCTATCCTACTTCATCTTATCACGCGAGCAGACGGGAAGTTGGGGGACCATAACGAGGATTGGAAAATACTTCATACTAATTACGCTTGGCGCCGTTTTCGGTAGCACGGTCCTGGGAAGAATGCAGATCATAATTCAACGCATTCAGTTTCTAACGGGTGACCCAGCCTTTCCTTGGCTAGCACTAAAAATGGGAACTGTGGAAGCGGGAACCTTTGCGCCCTTTGCAATCTTGGTGTTCCTGGTGGTTTTCGGTTTCTACCTTTTCAGGGTACGAAGGAGCAATGCAAACGGTGAAGCGAAGCCCAGACGGGTTAAGACTTAGATTTCGATAGCTCCTCGATTCGTTCTATTATTCTACCGACATTCTCTTTCTTCATAAACAGACCTGTGTACTTTGGTCCCTGCAGCTCGAATAACCATTCAAGTGGTCCCAGCGCTACGATTGCAAGCTGGGACGCGATGAAGGAGAGCGGCCGCGTGGCCTCCAGGAACATGATTGCGGGTGCTTCAAGCCCCTTATCCACGACGAGTTTGGCGATGTTGTTGATTAGCTTCCGTTCTTCTTCCTCGGTCAGGTCGAACTCAGACATAGGCGGTTGATCTTCTAGGCTTAGACGGAGCGGAAGACGGTTTCCTCAGGGTAAACTTCGATGCCCTCGGCGGTTATCCTGTACGGGCACAACCTATCGGTGTGTTTAGCCCCACGCATCTTCCTAACCTCTAAGGCTTTCACGTTCGACTCTTCCACTCTGTACATGTGAAGAACGATAACTCCCTGCGCGAGGAAGGCCTCGGCACCGAACCTTGTCATATCCTGCCTGTCCTCTGGGTTCTCCGCAAGCATTATCGTTGTGAGGTCCATTTCCGTTAGGTCTTTGATTAGGTGCAGTGTCTGTTGGCGTATCTCGAAGTCGTCTTTGTACTGCAACGTGAGCGCTGAAATTGAGTCTATGACGCAACGCTTCGCATCCACCTTCTTCTTGACTTCCTTTATTGCCGCTATAACTTCATCTAGCTTGAATTTCTCAGCACCCAAGAAATTCTGCCCAAGCGAAGGAGGAACGAAAGTGGTGGTTTTAATTGCACGCTTGATTGGTGAAACATCAACGAAAGCGAGCTTGCCCTGCTTCTCCGCGTCGGAAATTTTCCACCCATACCGTTCACTATTGAAAGTGATGGAGTAGGGAGGTTCATCAAACGTAACGTACATCCCATTCTCCCCGTAATCGCTAAGTCCCTTGTACAGGTATTGCACGCCAAAGGTCGTCTTACCTGTCCCTGGTCCTCCGAGCAACAGGAAGCCGTAACCCCGCGGTAGGCCACCTTCGATAAGTTCATCCAATCCCTTAATTCCGGTCTTAACTCTCTCACTCATAATGGAAGACTCCTCTCAACGGCGAGTAATGCATTTGCCATTAAGTTCCAGTTGGCCAAATAGGGCTATCGGTAAGTTCTTCAGTTCAGTCAGTCAAGTTTCACGAAAGAAAACTGAGGTTCGAGACGTTGGAGCAACTGCGACGCCTGGTTCAGGAACTCGCGTTGGCAGGATACCAGCTCGACCGTTCAGCGTATGATTATCTTAGGTCGATGAACGAACTTGACGCAACAAGGTTCGCTAAGAACCTCCTGATAACGATAGGTGAGACCCCTGAAGCAGGACGAATTCTTACCAAGCAAGAATTGTTGGAACTCACTGAGCCACCGCAGGCGCTCCAAATCCCCGTCCCAGTCTCAGCAACCATTCCGGCAAAGCAAATGTCCTCGAGGTTAGAAATCGTAAGGGACCCTTCCAAAGAGATCGGGACAGGTGGCAGCATCGATGACTTCTCACACTACTTCCGAGATAGATTCCACAAGTTGTCATCAGCCTTTCGTGAACGATACGATGCAAGGGACGCAACAAACATCGCCAATGCCCTAACCGCCGAACAAAATCAGAAAGTGAAATTCATTGCTATGGTTATGGAGAAACGCGAAAGACAAGGGAAACTCTTCTTACAAATCGACGACTTAGAGGACTCAGCCACAGTGCTCGTCTCGGCCGACGCTCGAGCTGCTTACGAAGTGGCGCAGAAGACCCCTCTCGATCAAGTGATCTGCGTTTCCGGCGTACGGGCGAAGGGAGACCTAATCGTTGCAAAGGAGATCTTACTTCCTGACATCCCTGACCACAAGCCACACCTCGCCGACGAGGAGGTTTGGGCAGTGTTGCTCTCAGACCTGCATGCCGGTAGCAAGAAGTTCCTCGGGGCTGAGCTCGCTAGGGTTTTCGATTGGTTGAACCTGAAGATCGGCGGCCCGGACCAACGGGCTATTGCTGAACGAACCAAGTACCTAGTCATCTGCGGGGACATCGTCGACGGAATCGGAATATACCCACGTCAGGAACAGGAATTGGCAATCGTAGACCTCTATGAACAGTATCGTGAAGCCGCAAAATACGTGGGCAGGATACCTGAACACATTGAAACGGTTGTGCTTCCAGGAAACCACGACCCAGTGAGACAGGCACTCCCGCAACCTCCCATACCGAAAGATTTCGGGGAATCACTCTACGAGTCACGCAAACTTATTTCCTTAGGCAACCCTGCCGAGGTTTCGATGCATGGAGTCAGGCTTCTACTTCACCACGGCCGCAGTCTCGACGACATCATCACAAGCGTTCCCAACATTGACTTCACGCAGCCCGAGAAGGCGATGAAACTTCAACTGCAATGCCGGCACCTAGCCTCGGAGTACGGGAACAGGACAGCCATAGCCCCCGAGAAAGTCGACCACCTAATCATAGAAAACATACCTGACATTTTCCAATCAGGGCACATACACGTCGTCAAATACGAAAACTACCGAGGCACGCAAATCATCAATTCCGGAGCCTGGCAAGCCCAAACCGACTACCAACGCCGAGTCGGCTTGGTTCCGACACCTGGCATACTAACCGCGGTCAACCTACATACGCTACAAGTACGATTGATGAACTTCATGGAAACTTCACCATAGGTTAGGAAAAATGGGAATCATCTGTAATAACATCATATCGGAGGAGCGGATCAAATAGCTTACGCAGGGGACAAGAAGAAACTCAGTGTTTCTGATGTTTCCAGTAGACGTCGAATGCGGCCCACGAATTCTTGGAACAGTAAGACTCGTCACTGAGCGGAGCGATTAGGCTGAACACCTTTTCTAATGTCAGCGAGCGCCCATTCGCCTATCTCGTCAGTCTTCTTCCTAATCTGCGTAACCGTTTGCCGATTGTGCGACGCGCATCCCTCGTATGTTTCTGGATGGCGCGCTTCGCTTTTCTTCCTGGATGAGCCCTTCTTTTCCTAGGTCTTCGTTTCCTGCTACCACGCCTTCTTGCTCGTCTTGCCATGGCGAATATTACTCAATCTGAAGGAAATAAGACTTCGCAGGTTTTGTGAGACTAAACTCGACAGGTGTCTAGGATCCGATGCAGAAGCCTATCCCGTATATTCGCAGAGCCGAAATGTATGCCACCCGTCCTGATTCGCCTAACACATCCAGCGCGGTACACGTTTCCTATACTGCAAGTATGCCTCGCCGAATTTCCGCTCGAGATATAATTCTTCGGGTTTCACTGTCCCACGTTCCACAACAAAGAGCAACAGTGGGAAGAACAGAATCAACCAAAGAACATCCAGGAAAACTGCAATTCCGAGAAAGAAAACAAACATCGAGAGGTAAAGTGGGTTTCGGGTATAACGAAAGACACCCTTCTCGACCAAGGCCGTTGTTGGTTCCCGTGGATCAGGACTAGTATGCGCCCGACGCATTTCAATTATCCCAGAACCGCCGATCAGAAAACCCGGGACGACTATGATGACCCCTGCTATCTGAACTGAACGGCCAGGGAAGAAGGCTAGTGGAAGATCCCAGTTCAATAAGAGCCCCAAGATGAAGATCCCAAAGAAAATCACCGGCGCAGGAACAACCCTAGGGCGGTCAACTTCGGCGTTCAAGATTCTAACCTTCGCTTATTTCGTAAATCCACTGAATCAAGTGTTGTTTGGCGGTTAAGGTTTCATGTGTGTGAGTCTAGTGGTGCGAGCGTCGGAATTTGGACTTGTTTCCGCGTGTTTGCGTGGTCAAGACGCTGAGGCCCCTAGCGAGGATGCCGGCGACTCGGATCGGTTCGGGTAACCTGGAAATTATCGCTGCAGATGCGATGGCTTTCCTGGCGCATGAGGGGGCGGCACCATTCACTTCGAAGTATAGTTTGGGTTCTTGCGGAAGTGGTTTGAAGGCGTAGAGGCGTCCAGCATTCCGAACTATGCGCCAGCGCTCTTCCCAATCGCTAAAATGTTTTCGCAAAGCCCGGAGGACGGCTGGGTTGTCCGGCTTCTCTCCACTGATAGCGATAACCGGCTTCCGCGTGGATCGGGTGAGTTGATGGATATCGACGAGGTTAAATCCTCCGAAAGAAATGCCGGAAAGCATCACAACGTCAAACCGCAAGTTCTTGAGAAGGGAGTCTAAGACGCGGTTGGCGTCCCTCCCATCAACTTCTATGCGTCCGAGTCTGACTTCGGAAATGGTTGAGCCCTGGAAGAGTACTGCGACTAGGAGGGCGTATTGGTTCGCTCTCCTAATTGCTGGAATTGCCCCGTCGTCGACTCCAACAATTCTCAAGCTAGGAGTGGTGTTTCTGGAGGGACTTCGGGACATATCCGAAGAGTCTGCCTGCAAGATTGTCCTCGGCGTACGTGTCTGTGATCACTCGCGGTGAGATGCCTATTCTTATTTTCTTGGTTCGGCCATACCGGCCGAAACTCACCACACGCGCATTCAGTATCCCCAGCACGTCCAATTCGTTAATCAGCCCGCTAACCCTACGCTGCGTTAGGGGTTCCAGGTCGCTGTGTGAACAGAGTTCATGGTAGACTTCGTACACGTCGCCCGTAATCGCGCCTGCGGGAAGGTTGTTGCTGAGCAGGAAGGCGCTGACTAAGAGTATCTTAGAATGCGCTGGAAGGGACTTCAATACCTCTGACACGCGGTCGTGTTCAATTTTCTGTTGCGCCAGACGAACATGTTGTTCCACGATGTGTGTGGCACCTTCACGTTCCGCCAATTCGCCAGCCACTCTAAGCATGTCCAAAGCGCGCCGGGCATCACCATGCTCCCCAGCCGCGAGAGCTGAGCAAAGCCTCAGGGCGTTCTCATCAAGGCGGCCGTTGATGAAAGCCAGCTTAGCGCGGTCCATCAAAATATCGAAGAGCTCATTCGCCAGGTATGGCCGAAAGACCACCTCCTCTTCACTTAGAGAACTGAGTACCCGCGGATCCAGAAATTCCTTGAAATGAAGATCGTTTGAAATTCCCACGATGCTAATCCAAGAGGAGTTCAAGTTCTCATTGATCCTCGTCAACTCGTAGAGTAACGAGTCGTCCGCGCTATGCTTTATGAGGGCATCAATCTCGTCCAAAGTAACCAACAACGCAGTGCGGTCCGCATTTATCCCGCTACAGAACCGGTCGAGCAACTCACCGACTGCAATCCCCGTGAAGGGCACTTCCACGCCCACGGCCCTACAGATCTCAGCAAGCACCCGGTAATTCGTTCCCGCCAAGCGGCAGTTTATGTAAGCAATTCTAACCGGTGCTCCAATCTCTCTCGCTTTCTTCTCAAGTTTGTCAAGCACAAATTTCGTGACAATTGTTTTACCGGTCCCCGTTTTACCGTAAACGAACAGATTCGAGATCTTAGACTGCTGAAGCGCGGGAGCTAGCATGCCGGCCAAGCGCTGGATATGTTCGTCCCTGTGGGGTAGGTGGCTGGGCATGTAGTCATGGCGTAAGACATCACGGTCTTCGAAAATGTTGGCGGTCGACAGATATTTGTCGAATAAAGTCTCCATAACATCTACGGTTGGCGTACTGAAACCTCCAATGGCAAAGGTGCTATTACATGTTGAAAACTAGCTAACCATTCTTGTACAAGAAAACCAACAAGAGCAACTGGAACTTCAACCGTAAATGAACCATGGACTCGCAAAAATTGTTGTAAAATCTCAAATGTAACTAGTAAATAACCCCCTCACCCCTACATTTCCACTCCAAATGTAAGAATAACTCGGGGTGTTTGAGAGATTGATTAGAAGAACTCTGTGGTGTTAATGCTTTTCACTGGTATAGCGTAATGCGTTTACTCAATTGTATAATCTGCTCTAATTTTCATAAATAGCTGAATTGAGGATTGAGGCATGCTTCAAGGTTTGTCCAGTCGAAATGAAGGGGTTAGGGAGGTCTTTTCTGAATATTATTGGCAGTCTTAACATGTTGTCATCTGTGGAATGTCACAATAACCCCTCTATTTCCACTGTAAGCACAAAATTGCTACTGGAAATCTATGCGTTATCCCATCCACAATTAAGTTCAACTTATTACATGTGAATCGCTAACTGTGTATGTGTTATGAAGAAGCGTATCAAACTAGAATTCTTCGATCGACAGGGTATGAAACATAGCATTGCAATTGAAGGCGAAGTTACAGCCGACAAAGTCAACCACTTGCTAGAATACGCTGAGATCGTGGCCGGTTCAAATCAGAGAGCCCCATTACTGCCCGGAACCCAGGATAGTAAGATGAGTAGATTGTTGGATGTAATCAACACGCGGCTAGTGGACCGTAGCTTTGATTCACGTGAAATTTTGCAGGCTTACAGGGAAGCTTGGGGGGATGATTTTACGCTCGGGGCCGTATCGACCTACTTGTCCCGTTTGGTTGATCGGGGAACGTTGGAGAGGACTGGTTCGGCGTCCCACTGGTTCTATAAGCTTAAGCCTTCTCCGACTCTTTCTCCGTAACCTCCGTCCCGGCGGGCTGCAGGGCAGAACGGGCCGTCTCGCTCAACTTATACCTGAATGGGGCTCGGTTTGATTCGCGGTCCACATACCCTTCCAAGTACAATTTCTTCATCAGCCGCGAGGTGTGCTCCCTCGACTTCCTTAGCCGTTGCCCTAGTTCGGGCGCCGCCTTCAAGCCTTCAGCGTTCAAAATCATGAGTGTCTCACGCTCCGTGGGTGTCAACGAGGACAGGATGTCTCCTTCACTGACGACGCCACCCAGGTTCGTGCGTTTAGCGGGGGGTTGGACTACTGCACCTATGTGTGGCAGGGAGGCGAACCTAGCTTTCAAATTCTCAAGGTCGGCTACGAAACGTTTGTCATTGCTTAGGACTTCTTCGAGGCGCTTGAGCAGCTGAAGGTTGGACGAGCGAAGCGCCACCTGCTCCCATTCCACCCCACCAATGCGCGTTTTCAAACCATCCACCTCACTCTGCGCTTGGCTGACGACGGACTCGGATTGCTCAATGCGGGACGTAAGGGCGTCCACAATTACACTGATGATTGAGGCTGATTCCATAAGGGCCTGCTTACTTTGTTTGAAGGCGTGGACAGCCTTGGCTGCTAAGAGGACGAGGATTACGAGGACGGCGGCAGAAACTGCGTCCACAGCGATTGTGAATGGGTCCAAGGTGGATGAGACCTTACCGATTAGGTATTTCAAAATCATTTACACGTGTGATGTCACACTGGTCGTTTGACGTCACAATGATGACGCGGTGATGAAAGTATGATGCCCTCTCATATCACAACCTCACGAAACCAGGTTCGCTATGGCTAGATGGAGCTGAGAAAGTCTCATTTTTAGCCTTTCGCAACGTTTGACTTCATTATCGTGATGTTGGGTGGACGCCTGAAGCTCGATGGATATCATGTGATGTCACGTTAGAGCTAGAACTCTTAGCCTTCGAGAGTGTCCTTGAAGCTTTGACGTTTGGCTAGGGCGGAAATGCTGTCGCGAAGCCTTTGATTCAGTTGTTCGATAGCTTCATGGTCTGTTTGGCCAATTTGTCTAGCTTGTTGGATGTAGCCTTGGATTGTGTCAGAGAGCTCCGTGAACGGTTGAAGAGAGGGCGTATCGAAAAGCCCTACGTACCCAAGGAGAAGAATGGTGTAAATTGAGCGAATCACATTGTTTTGGGCTTGAATTAAGGTCCGATTATAGGCGCCACGGCTGACACGTCTCCCGGAGGGCCTAAACAGACGCCTATGCGCCTTCAATGCCCCTTTTTCGCTTGAGAGAGAATCGGCGAGAATTGTCTCTAACTGGGGCAGAGTCAGTTGGCTGCTTCGGAGAAGCAGCTTGGTAACGGGATCGCTGAGCGTATCACGAATTGAGGCACGAGCCTCTGACACCATATCGGGACGGTCAGACGTATGAACAGCCTCATGGATACGGTTTTGTATTCGCTTAAGGCTTTTTCGACAACTTGGACTTAACCTACAAAGTTGCCGCCGAGAAATTGTTCCGTTCCACGATGCTTCCCCATTCTGCAATGGTGATGTTGAAAGTCATGGAATCTGCAATCTTGAAATACGGCGGGATTCATGTCGCCTCCTGACAAAGAAGGGGATTCTAGTTGGGTAGGCGTAGGAGAAGAGTCGTCAAGGTAGTCAAGAAGAAACTTCCATCCGTTTTCACTTGCCCCTCATGTGGCGAGGAATCAATACGCGTCAAACTGCCCCAGGGGCCCGGCCCTGCTATCGTTCAATGCGGCGCATGTGGACTCAAACGTGAATTCGAAGCCACACCATCCAGCCAGATTGTCGACATATACTGCATGTTCACGGACTCCTATTACTCAAAAGAGAAACCGCCCGAAACCCCTCAGCAAACATCGTAACCTCCAACGTACTCGTATAATCAGTTGGATCATCCAGCCTCTCAGTGTTAAATTACGGTTAGCCCTTCTGTAAACTGGGCTAGGCTAATGGCAGCAACTGTTCTCAGCGAGCACGATGCGTATTTCCAACGCCTCAAAGAGCAGTTGGATAGAATTTACGATCTTGCTAGGCAGGCGAGGGCGAAAGGGTTCGACCCCTCACCAGAACCTGAATCCCTACTGACCCATGATGTCGCAGAGCGTGTCGAGAAGGCTGTTGGCCCAGTTGGAGTAGCGTCCCGAATACGTGAGCTCTCGGATGTCATGCAGCGCGAGCTTGTCGCGCTCAAGATTGCTGAGGAAATTGCCCTCGGTAAGTATGGAGGTATAGAGGAAGGGGCAGCGGAGCAGGCTGTGCGGACCGCTTCAGCCATACTAGATGAAGGGGTGACAGCGGCGCCGATAGAGGGAATCTCCAGCGTCCGCATTAGAACAAATCAGGATGGGAGCAGGTATCTTGCGGTCTACTTTGCCGGCCCCATAAGGTCCGCAGGCGGCACCGATATGGCTCTTATTCTCGTTATCGCCGATTACGTTCGCCATCAACTCGGCTTGGGTAAGTACAAGGCTACGGAACTTGAAGCGAAACGATTCGTGGAAGAGCTCCGCATCTATGAGAGAGAAGTCGCCCGTTTTCAATTTAAAGTCTCGGATGAGGAGTTGTTCAACGCCATCATGCGGCTGCCGGTGGAGGTTAACGGGGTTGAAACCGACCCGGTCGAGGTGAGCGCGTACCGAAATGTTCCGAGGGTAGATACCAACAGAGTCAGGGGTGGGGCGCTCAGGGTCGTTCACGATGGTTTGATTGGGAGAAGCCACAAGGTACTGAAGATTGTCGACAGTCTCGGTATCGAAGGGTGGAGTTGGCTGAGGGAGATTAAGCCCCCCGTCGCTGAGGCGGAGGAGGCGCGTGAGTTCATGTTCATGGAGGACGTTCTCGCAGGCCGGCCGATATTCTCCTTCCCACAGTTCACAGGAGGCTTTAGGCTTAGATATGGACGGGCTCGAAACACGGGGCTTGCGGCCATCGGGCTCCATCCATCAACTATGCTGGTCCTTGGAAAGTTCATTGCAGTTGGGACGCAGTTGAGGCTTGAGAAGCCTGGAAAAGCGGGAATTGCTGCGACGGTCGACTCCATTGAACCCCCAATCGTGAAACTGAACGACGGATCCGTCGTAAGGCTCTTCGACCCTAAGGAAGCGGAAAGGCTGCTTAATTCAATCAGCAAAATCCTCTTCCTCGGTGACATTCTTGTGGGGTTCGGGGAATTCCTTGAGAACAACCGCCCCCTGCTGCCGTCGGGTTTTGTTGAAGAATGGTGGCGTGAACTCGTTAGGCTTGAGGCTGCGAACTATGGCGGCCTTGAGGCTTTCGCGAAACATGTCGGTGTGAATGGAACCGAACTGATCGATTGGGTTGCAGACTTAGGTGGAACCTTCCCAACCGCCGAGGACGCACTGCGCATCGCGAGACACTCCAAAATACCGTTACATCCGAGGTACACGTACTTCTGGGAGAATATTGCCCCCCAAGACTTCGACCAGTTACGCTCTAGGCTGATGGACAAGGGCCAAACAGAAGCCTCCCCTAGGCGAATCGTGACTAGGAAAGAACCCCTAACCAAGGCTATTCTGGAGAACCTCTGCATCCCCCACAATGTCGACGGCGAATCCATTGTAATCGAGGCGGAGGCGCCCATACTGTACGAATGTCTCGGCCTGTCTTCCCCTGCGAAACCACTTGAGGGTGGAGACGTCTTTCAAAAGATCGCCCAAGCATCGGCCATACAAGTGATGAGGAAGGCCCCGGTTTACGTGGGCGCTAGGATGGGGCGTCCGGAAAAGGCAAAACGGCGGGAAATGCGGCCATTAGTCCACTGTCTCTTCCCAGTGGGGTTAGCTGGAGGTCCAAGGAGAAGCATCGTGGAGGCGGCCACGGAGCATTCTGTTATTTCCGTCGAAATAGCGTATCGTAAATGCGGCGGTTGCGGCAACATAACCCACCTCAACTTCTGTGAAAGATGCGGCGAGAAAACCGCGAAAGTCTTTGTCTGCCCGAAATGTGGCGCTGAGGGCGCCAACAAGACCTGCCCCAACTGCCGGAGCACTTCTCACGCGTTCACCGAGAGAAGTGTGCCGCTTAGAGACTTGTTGAATTCAGCGGAAAGAAAACTCTCCCTGACGGTGATCCCTGAGGCTGTGAAAGGAGTGCGGGGGTTGACTAACGATGCTAAAGCCCCAGAACCCCTCGAGAAAGGCCTACTACGCGCGAAACATGACGTATCCGTCTTCAAAGATGGGACGGTTCGCTTTGACGCAACCAACGCGCCCCTCACACACTTCAAACCGGCCGAGGTCGGCGTTGAGGTTGAGAAACTTCAAGCGCTAGGTTACAACGTGGACATGAACGGCGAACCCCTCAAGTCGGCCGAGCAGTGCTGCGCTCTCAAAGTGCACGATATCATAGTGACCGAACAGTGCGGCGACTATTTTGTCAGGGTTGCAAAGTTCCTCGATGAACTACTACAAACCTTCTACGGTCTACCCCCATTCTACCAAGCAAGAACGAGGCAGGACATAGTCGGCCAACTGGTCGTCGGCCTCTCACCCCACACCTCAGTCGGAGTCATAGGCCGCATAATCGGCTTCACCCGCGCCGCCGTCTGCCTCGCACACCCCTTCTGGCACGCCACAAAGCGTCGCGATTGTTTCTCAGGAAAAGAAACGCTTCCCGTGTACGACGGGAACGAGTGGAGAATCCTAACGATTCAAGAGCTAGTTGAAAGTAAACTTTCGACGTGTCAGGTGAAGGAATATCCGTTCGGCGAAGTCTTAGCTGAAGACGGAAGCCTGCGGACACTGGCGTTAAACCCGGAAACGATGCATTACGAACTGAAACGAATAACCGCTTACTCTCGCCATCCGCCTCAAAATCACGTGGTAGAGGTGGTCACAAAAGGTGGCAGGAAAATTGTCACGACGGGGGTACATCAGTTTCCCACGCCTAACGGACAAGCCTTGGGCAAGGTAAGTGCGCATCAGGCACCACGGGTTCTTGTGCCCAAGCAATTGCAAATCCCAGTAATGGACCTAAAAGTTGTAGATTTGCTCGAACTACAGGATCCTAGCATTATGGTACGCGGGTGCAGAGCCTTTCTAGAGAAGGCGATACTCAGAGAAGGCGGCCTGACAAAAACCGCTGAGAAACTCGGCACGAGCATGAAAAGCCTATCGAACTACGTGTACCGTGATTCTGTTCCGAAATGGATCTTCCAGAAACTTGGGCTAGATATTCCGAAAAGCGCGAAGGTTGCTGCAAAGCGGGACACGGTCGAACTGCCACGCATGGTACGGGTCGACAGAGATCTTCTAGCGCTTCTGGGAATTTACGTTGCAGAAGGCTGCGCTAGAAAGCGCGAGGGCGACGCTTATCAGGTTACTTTCTGCAACAAGAAGCTCCAGAAAGATGTTGCAAGAATCGCCAAGAAACTCTTCGGTGTCAAAGTTTGGATTGGCGACGACGAGCAGACGATAAGCTCGCGTTTGGTCTACGAACTATTCATCGAACATTTTAGGTGCGGGAGGAATGCGGGTGAGAAGCGAGTGCCGAACTTCATATTTTCCCTGCCGAAGACGAAAGTGAAACATTTCCTGCGAGGATATTTCGAGGGAGATGGGAGCGTTTCCATCGCCAGTACTCTTGAAGCCAACTGCACCTCCATCAACGCGATGCTTCTTCGCGACATAGAGTTTCTGCTCTCCAGATTTGGAATCGAAACATCGTGGGGTCATGACAGGAGGGTCAATCATGGAAATGGAGTAGTTAGTGCGTTCTACAAGAAGAAAGGAATACGGCGAATAGACGACTCCTTCAAGTTGCGCATGTTCGCCGCAAACGCGAAAGCCTTCTGTCAAGAGATAGGTTTCTACAGCCAGAAGAAGAATGGCAAAGCAAAGAGATTGTCATCGCATAAGTTCAGCTCGAGGAGCCAAGTCCTAGGTCAAACAAAAGTGGAGAAGGTAAAGGGAGTGAAGATTCTCAGAAACCATGATCCGTTCTACAACGTAACCGTTGAAGGGCATCATAACTTGGTGGTCTCGGGCATTACCTCCAACAATTGTGATGGTGATGAGGATTCTGTTAGCTTAGCTTTGGATATTTTGCTGAATTTCTCGAGGCAGTATCTGCCTTCAAGGATTGGGGGTATTATGGATGCGCCGCTCTTGTTGTCGGCGGCCATCAAGCCCAGCGAGATTGCACGTCAGGCCTTCAACCTTGAAACCGTGCAGCGCCTACCACTGAAATTTTTCGAGGAGACGCAGATACGTACGGATCCGAAGGCGTTGACGGGGTTAATCGAGACGGTGCAGAAGAAGCTTGGCTCCGACGCCGTCTTGGGATCGCTTGGGTTCACGCATGACACTCATGACTTTAACAGCGGAAACCTGGAAAGCGTGTACAAGAAGCTGGGGTCGATGCTCGACAAGTTGACTCTGCAACTCAAGCTCGCCGAGTCAGTTAAGGCGGTGGCAGCGGGGGAGGTTGCGAAACGAGTTCTCTCAACACATTTCATGCGGGACTTGACCGGAAACCTGAAGGCTTTCGCGAGTCAGCGGTTCCGGTGCACCAAATGTAATGCGAAGTATCGAAGGATACCGTTGAAGGGGGCCTGCCCCCGTTGCGGCGGCAAACTATCCCTGACCGTCTACAGGGGCAGCGTGGAAAAATACTTGACCGTAGCGCAGGATCTGGTCAAGCGATACAATCTAGGCAAATACCATGAACAACGCCTACTCCTCCTCCATGAGGAAATTAATTCACTCTTCAACGAGCAGGAGGAAAAGAAGAAACAACCCACACTCGCGCAGTTTGTGTGAGATGATAGCATGCCAAAGGCCCCTGCGTTCCATCCCAAAGCCTACCTAACATCAAAAAGGAACGTCAAGGCGGGATTACTTTCCCGTTCGAAAATCCTGGTCGTTCTTGAGAGGGAGCTGAAAAGCGCGAGTGCCATAGCGAAAGAAGCTTCCCTATCGTACGAATGCGTCACATACCATCTGAAGTCGTTGAAAAAAGAACGGTTAGTAGACAAGTTGACCAAGACGAAGCCATTCACCTGGGGGCTCACCCCATTTGGGCAACAGAAGCTGCCCACGTAACGCCACGCCTTAGAGGCTGCATGCATTCAGGGCGAAGGATGGCGAACCCGATGGCATTTCATGAACACACTAAATACGAGCCTACCCATACTTCCTCCATCTAAGAAAATTAATGCCGGCGAAACGTAATGCAAACAGAAGTCAAGTACCATCAAAAACCAGAACTAAACAACCCCGTAATGATTTGCGGGCTTCCAGGGATCGGGTCAGTGGCTTGGCTTGCTGTCAGCCACCTCCAGAAGGAGTTGAAAGCAGAACTTTTCGCTGAGGTTTTTTCTCCCATGTTTTCGCCGAAGGTTTGGCTTACGGATGAGGGGGTAGTGCAACTGATGAAGGGGGAGTTTCATTTTTGGAAGAACAACGCTGGCGGAACCGACGTGTTGCTCTTCTCGGCAAATGAGCAACCATATTCACCTGAGGGACAGTATGAGCTGGCTGAGGTTGTTCTGGAAATGGGGGAGAAGTTTGGCGTGAGAAGGGTCATCACGATGGGGGGGATGGCTACGGAAAGGTTCACCGAACAACCGAAAGTGTATGTCGGCGGTACGGATGTTGAGCAGGTGAAGGAATTGGAGGGCTTTGGTGCCGTAAAACTTGCAGGGGGCGCGATAACAGGAACAAACGGCCTAATTTTTGGGTTGGCAAAACCAAGAAAAATGCCTGCTATCTGCCTTCTGGCCGAAACTCCCGGTTACCTAACCCTAGACGCAAACGCTGCGAAAGCAGCTTTGCAGCTCGCATCCAAGCTACTGAACATCCCGTTCGACGTGGCAGCGTTGGAAAAGCAGGCCAAAGAGAACGTGGAAGCAGTGAAACGAGCGAAGGATCTATCCCGAGGAACCTTCCCACCCGAAGCTAAGAAGGGCGGCGAGAGAGAACTCTCGTACGTAAGCTAACTCGCCCAGTGTTCGCGATGAAGGTCATGTGCAACCAATGCGGAAAGGTGCTAGATCTTATGGGGGCGACATCCTTCGCAGTGGAAGAATCCGGACAACTGAAAACATACCATTTCTGCACGGATGGCCACATGATGGAATTTGCCCGAAAGAAAGGGTTCCCATTAGGCAAGGATTAACTGCCCGCGCAACCCCATACTGGCTGGCGTAAGGGCAGGATTATTGGATGTCAGCCACCGAAGATTTGAAGTCAGCCTCCACAACTTTCGCTGCGTTAGGTAACGTCGTGCGGCTTCGCATTCTACTGATGCTGATGGATAGCAAGAAACCCTTGCACATTACTGCTGTCGCGAGCAACCTGAAAATGGATTACGGCGGGATTTACAGACACGTCGAAGTTCTAAGGGAGGCAGGTCTCATACAGGTCTATGAGGTGGGTAGGTCGAGGGTTCTCTCACCTCTCAACGCGGAACTTCTGCGCGACCTCGTTTCGAAAGCGCAAAGCTTCAACAAAAAGCGTTAATCTCAGGCTATAATTGACATGACATTATGGTTATTTAGTAAAGTTGTCATAATGTAAGGGTTAAGTAGTTGTGACTTATTGTGCGCACAATTTGTGGTTTCGTTGGCGGGAGGACTGTTTGCCAGACGAAGCGTGGCGTTAACTGGTTCAGCCGTTTTTGGGAGCTTGGCGGCTCTAACAACAATTGTGCTTCCTGCCAACATTCAGCCTGCATTCCCACTATTGAGCTTCCTACGTTTTGATCCGGCTGAATTATTCGATGTCCTAGCCTTCCTAATCTTCGGGCCTATACCCGCGCTGATAACCGCCACCGTTCACTGGGCAATCCTTGCAGAAACTGGAACTAATGGTATCTTGGGCCCGACGGGGAAGTTCGCCGCAGTCTTGTCGACGCTGTTAGGGCTATGGTTAGGAAGCATGGCATATCGGCGCGTAGCACAAAAAAGCACTCGCACTTCTCTGGCTCTAGGCACCATGCTGGGTTTCGCAGCTTTAGCTCGTGTCGGGTTGATGCTTGTCGTGAACTATTTCATTTTCACGTACATTGGGCCAGTTATTTTTGGAATCAATTACCTCGGCTTCAGTCAAAAATCGCTAGCCGCGGTGGGAATGCAGTTCGCGAACTCTTCGCAAGTGCTTTGGGCGATGCTTCTCTTCACGAGCATCTTCAACGGCTTGCACGCCGCCTTCTCCGTGGTAATCCCATGCTTGATTTTCACGCCCTTGAGTTTGAAGGTCCCTGAAATCGCCTCAGGCCATCCTTGGATTAGCAAGTTCACATCCCACTAGCGAAACGTTCCCCACTGAAACTGCACGGTCCTTTCCTTGATCGTTGCCTTAGCAGGAGGAGTTGGAGCAGCAAGATTCCTCGAAGGCCTAATTCGAGTAATTCCCCAGAAAGAAATCACGATCATAGGAAACGTCGGCGATGACATCAACGTCTACGGCCTCCACGTCTCCCCAGACTTGGACATAGTCACGTACACACTCGCCGGCCTTGTTGACCAGAGAAAAGGCTGGGGCTTTCGAGGCGACACATTTCATTGTCAAGCATTGCTTCGAAAGTACGGTTTCGAAACCTGGTTCAACCTGGGCGACCGCGACCTAGCAACCCACATCTATCGTACGGAAGAACTTCACCGAGGCAGGCGGCTGTCGGAAGTTACCGCAGACCTAGTTTCGCGTTTGGGGCTTCGAGTGAAGCTGCTTCCTGCAAGCGACGATCTGCTCCAAACATACGTACTTTCTGGAGGGCGACAAATGCACTTCCAAGAATATATGGTGAGACGAAAGGCGAAGCCAAAGGTTCAAGGAGTAGTTTTTCGCGGCACTGAATCCGCCAAGCCAGCAAAACATGTTGCCGAATCGATCGCGAGAGCAAGGGGCATCATTGTCTGCCCAAGCAACCCGATTGTTAGCATCGGCGCAATCCTCGCCGTTCGTGGCATCAAGTCCGCGCTCAGGAAAACTACGGGGAAGGTTGTTGGAATCAGCCCAATCATTGGCGGTAAGACAGTGAAAGGGCCAGCTGACAAATTGATGAAGGCAGTGGGGATCGAGGCGAGTGCACTTGGAGTAGCCGAATGTTACAACGGCTTCTTGGACACGCTCATAATCGACCGCCTCGACAAGGAACTTGCACCAGATATCAAGGCCACCGGGATTAAACCGATCGTAACGAACACGCTCATGAAAACAATGGCTGACAAAGTTCGCTTGGCGAAAGTTGCAATAAGTGAATTCAGTCGTTGAAAACTCGTTCACGTCAAGTGGGGCGTGTATATGCAATAGTCCCCTTGAACGTTCTCAGAAAATCGAAAGCACGACTTTCACCCATCCTTAGGCCGGCTGAGAGAGAGCAATTAAGTGTTGCAATGTTGAAAGACGTTCTCTCCGCCTTGCGGATGGCGAAGCGGATTCATTCGGTAACAGTTGTTAGCGCCGATAAGGGCGTGCGTAGAATCTGCAAGCGTCTCGGGGCTAGTTTTCTCTGGGAGGGGAGAAGGCGTGGCCTCAACAGGGGGGTCAGATTAGCTGTTAGACATGCCCAGCGGAGAGGTGCTTCCTCCGTCCTTGTGATTCATTCGGATCTCCCGCTTCTCAAACCACTGGAAATTGACACGTTCCTCAAGCGGTCCGAGGGATGTTCAGTGGCGCTTACACCATCCAAAGACCGTGATGGAACTAACGCCCTGCTCATGAGTCCCCCACAGGTGATCCACCCAGTCTTTGGCAAAGACAGCTTCCGCAAACACCTGTCGCTGGCCAGGAGGAGAAAAGCCCACAGCAGAGTGTTGCTGTTCAATGGCATTGGTTTCGACGTTGACACACCAAGGGATCTCATTGAATTGATGCGGCAGCCGTTGCGGAATGAAACCGGCCGAGTCCTACGGACGTTTCGAAAACCGACCTAGCGGTGCACCGAAAGATACTCAGGGCAAAGGAATTTAGAGGCAAGCGGATGAGCTTGGGTGGGGTGTTTGAATTAGCATCACCTAGGGAAAGCCACGATAAAGTGCTCCAGCTTCTGGAGCAACATACTAAGTGGTTTTCAGAATCAATTCCACTGATTGCATCGGAGAACGTTCCCAGCCCCGCGGTTCGCGAAGCCATAGTTTCAGACTTCGGGAATCGCTACGCGGAATAGGCTTAAGCCGATCAGGCTTAGGCCTCCGTAGGGATGGGTTGGGGAACGCGTATACGCGGGCTGCGTATACATAGACCAAGTTGAGAGGCTCTGCATAGACCTAGCAAAGGACCTATTCCGCGCTGAATTCGCGGACGTTAGGCCAGTCTCTGGGGTTTGCGCAAACCTCGTGGTTTACACTACATTCACAAACCCCGGCGACCGCATGCTCGCTTTAGCTATACCAAACGGCGGCCACATCTCGAGTGGGCGCAAAGATTTCTCGGGAACTGCAGGCTCGGTCCACGGCTTGGAAGTAGAATACTTTCCCTTCGACCGTCATGAAATGAACATTGACGTCGGCAAGGCGAAGCAGAAAATCGAGAAGATGGTCAAGGAGGAGAATAAGCCGCCCAAACTTGGGATGTTTGGTGCAAGCCTCTTCCTCTTCCCCCAACCCCTGAAGGAGCTAGCTGAGTCATTACATAATGTTGGTGCGACCGTCGCCTACGACGCGGCGCATGTTGCGGGGCTCATTGCGGGTGGAATCTTCCAAGACCCACTGAGGGAAGGTGCTGACGTAGTATGCCTGAGCACCCACAAAACTCTTTTCGGCCCGCAGGGAGGGGCGGTACTCTCCTTCGAGAAGTACGCGGAGCAAATCAAGAAGGCAACGTTTCCGTCAAACACGAGCAACCACCACCTGCATCACCTAGCTGGGAAAGCGGTTGCTTTCGCGGAAATGTTAGAGTTCGGAAAACAGTACGCTAATCAAGTTGTCGCTAACGCCAAAGCCCTGGGTCAGGCGTTGCATGAACGAGGCCTTAACCTTCTGGGCGAGCACAAGGGTTTCACTGAAACGCATCAAATCGCAGTTGACGTATCCAAGTATGGCTTAGGGGGAGACATGGAGAGAGCACTTGAAAGCGCCAACATAATCGTCAACCGCCAACTATTACCCGGGGACATTCAGGCGGGAAGGCATTACCAAAACCCAGGCGGGATACGCATTGGCACCTCGGAAATCACCAGGATCGGGATGAAGGAGAACCAAATGGTCGAAGTTGCTGAGCTAATCAAAAGAATCGTCATCGACAAGCAGGACCCTAAGAAAGTGAAGGCCGACGTGCTAGAGTTTAGGAAAGATTTCCAGAAGGTTCACTACTGTTTCGAGAGCGCAAAGAAAGCCTACGAATACATCAAAGTACGCTAACTGGTGGTTCGAAGATAACGGCGAATCCTAAGGTCACCGTCATAACTGGAGCGAGTAGCGGCATAGGTGCCGCACTAGCGAAGGAATTGGGAGCCGGGGGCCACCGGCTGGTTCTCGGAGCCCGTCGAGAAAAGGAACTGAAAAATGTCGCAGCCCACGCTGGAACTGAAGCAATCCCAGTCGTCACGGATGTTACTCGCCGGCGGGACGTCGAACATTTACGCGATGTTGCAATTGAGAAATTCGGTCACGTTGATGTTTGGGTGAACAATGCGGGCCGCGGTTCAGGGAAGATTGTGATGGAGTTGACGGAGGCGGAATTGGATGAGATGATTGCTGTTAACCTGACATCCGTTTACTACGGGATGCAGGCCATCATTCCGCATTTTCAGCAGAGGGGCGAGGGGCACCTCATCAACGTATCCTCCTTCCTGGGAAGGGTTCCTTTGGCAACCTACCGGTCCGCGTACAATGCGGCTAAGGCGGGGGCGAATATGCTAACCACAAATTTGCGCATGGACCTGAGGATGAAATATCCGGGGATACATGTTTCATTAGTTTTGGCGGGGTTCGTAGACACCGACTTTCACAAGGTCGCAGCCACACCTTTCCCCGTAAAGGCGGGAACGCGCGTAGGTGAAGCGGTGGTTCAATCCGCTGAAGAGGTCGCCAAGCAGATCTCATCCCTCATAGAGCATCCGGTCGCGGAACTCTACACTAACCCAGGCCTCAGGGATCTTACGGTGCGATACTATCAAGACGTGGGCGCATTCGAAGAACGAATGGGCCAAAGATAGTCTATCAACTTAGACGGCTCTAGAATGTTGTGTGGTTTCGATGCCGGTTCTACGCCCGGGGGAAGTGTACAAGGAGCTTGTTTTGAGGGATGGTAGGAAGGCGGTTCTTAGGGCTCCTGAGTGGGGTGACCTGGACGACTTCCTTGGGTTGATAAATGAGTTAGTTGACGAACGCGCCGACATTCTAAGAAGCACACACTCTACGCGGGGTGAGGAGGTTGAATGGTTAGCGGACCGGTTGGCCGCCATAGAGAAGGGCAGCCTCATCGCGTTAGTTGCGGTAGTGAATGGGAGGGTTGTTGCGAGTTCGGACGTCGCTCAGAGGACTCCGGAAAACCCGCAACACAATCATGTTGGCGTCCTCGGCATCGCCATCCTCAAGACCGCTAGGGGGCTTGGGCTCGGAAAAGCGCTAACGGATTCACTCCTTAAACTCAGCAAAAAAGCAGGTTTGAAAATAATAATCCTGGACATGTTCGCCACTAACAAGGTGGCAAGGCGCCTATACAAAAAGGCCGGATTCGTAGAGGTCGGGAAGATTCCTAAGGCCATCAACCAACACGGAAAATACATCGACCTGATCCGGTTCGCCATCGAAACCTGAAAGCAGGTTTGACTATTAATTTACGTCTAGAACAGTTTGTCTTTGTCCATAAGCACCTCGCTCTCTGAGTATCTCTGGCCGTACATTTTCCTGATAATAAGAAAACGCCTGGTCCTCTCCGCTAGTGGTTTTTCGAATATTTCAATTACCCCGTCGAAGAAGTCAATGATAGTTTGAGTTTCCTCTTTTGTTGTGGTCAAGGGGTTAAGGGTCGCTATGATCGTGAAACCCTCAGCCTTGCGTTTACCAACAAAATCCGTTAACCACCTCCGGGTTATGATGGACTTATGGCGAAGCAACAAATCAGACAAAATATCTATGATCATAATCCGCTTGGTGGCCTTTTCCTTTGCTATAACATCCTTTAGGGCTAGAACCAATGATATGTTGGCGTCACTAAGGTTCTCAAAGCTCGGTATCTTCAACAGGTTCGGGCCATGAGAGATTCTGTCCGCCTGCGGGGATAAGGCGTAGAACCCGTTCGGGTACCTAGACGTCAGGTCCTCGGTCCTGCCGATGTCATTCGAGAGAAGAATCGCTAACTTTCCAGATGATAGGGCTGAGTTAACGATTTTCCTCAGGAGGAGGTCCCTCTCATCATAGGATGGAGAGACGATGACGACACCGAATTTTTCAGGGATGCCTCCACCCAACGCCTTGTCCAAGTCCGCATAACCCGTCGAGACGATTGTTGGTGCTTGAATGATCTTTGCGGGAACGATAATTGATGGAGGTTGAACGGTCTTTGCGGGAACGATGGGTTGTGATGAAACGGTGTCTTTGCGAGGTTCTTGAGTCGCTGGTGGATGCTCCTCCTTCCTCTTTTCCTCTTTCAAGGTGGCTCGTGGGTGTTCCTCTTTCAATTTGGCGGCAGGAGATGGCTTTCTTCTTCTCGCGACAACCAAGACACCGGCGACTATCGCGACCGCAGCAGCTACGAGCAAACCTAAGCTCCCAAACGGAAGACCGACTTGGCCAACTTGGGGAATCGTTGATGTCAAAATCAATAACTTGGTCGTGGATTCAGTAGCATTACCGTATGACGCAACCAACGTTGTGACAGCTGTCCGTATTGACCAGGTGCCCGCAACGAATCCAGGACTAAAATTGAACATCCATGCAATGAATTGTCCGGCCTCAGGGGCAACCCAGTCTCCCTGACCGGCGACACCTTTTTGGTGGTACAGCGCTTGGAATTGGAAGGTAGGCGCTGTGCCTTCACTGTTACAGCCGGCATTATCGGCCTTAGCAAAAGCGGTTGTGATGTAGAAATCAGACGGAAGAGTGCCAAAATTAGTCCAATTTACATGAAAACTCTGCGCCGCGATTGCATTAAACTCGATTTTTTGATAGGGTTTTGATAGGGCTCCAGGTCCGCAGGTACTGAGGTCGAACTCAATCGGTCTGGAACCTTGACTACCGAGATAGCCAGACGTGGTCTCTGTAACGTAACTGGTTGTAGCAGCGTAGGTGTACAGTACCGTGGTCGTGGCTTGGGTTGTAGAGGTTACGTAACCCTGGCCCGACACCTTTGGCGGCATAGCACTGAGTGCTGGAACCAGAGCCAGAATCAGCAGAAGAGCGAAGGCAATGCGGCACCATTGCATGAACAAGGCTTGCTATTGATTCGCATTTAATTCTTGGTACAGACGAGACGTTAGGCTCAAGTTATAACACCCGGCTTATTTTCTTGCCCTTTCCGAGTTGGGCGTTCGGACTTTCAGGATTTTGAATCCTAATTGGACTGCTGGCCCTATGGCGAGGGCGGATACCAGAGTTCCAAGCCATGCTGGCCCTCCCAGCATCCATCCCACGGCGACCACGGTTACTTCGATGATTGTGCGTGCAGTACGCACACTAGTCTTCCCGAGACGTGATAGCGCCAGCATCAAAGTGTCCCGTGGCCCGGCCCCAGCGTTGGCTCCTATGTAGATTGCAGTGGCAAACCCCATAATCAAAACTCCGAGGAGGAGGTATCCGAGTTGAACGAAGACGGAACCGGGGACTACCGGAACGTAAGGTTTCAGGATATCGACCCATACACCGATGAAGACCATATTCGCAATTGTTCCCCAACCCAAGGGCTCCTTGAGGGCAACATCGATGAGAATTATGATGAACGCTACGCCAATACTGGATTCCCCAAGCGTGATGGGTAAATGGTATGTTAACGCCATTTGCAGAACATCCCACGGGTCCAAGCCAAGGCTCGCCTGAACCATCACATCAATCGCCAAACCGAAAAGTAGAAAACCAATTTGAATAACAAAGAAGTCCCAGGCGAAACGCCTCCAGCCGAACCAACTGAACCTGAAGAACCTACCATTCATGATCCCCAAGTCTGAACACCTGCCCGCAGAGTCTCCATTCTTCCGTGGCCCATTGTACGTTAGGTTTCGTATGGGGGCGCCTTCCAGCTGTGTTCTTCATATAGATGTGCCAGTCTTGGTGGGAGTGGTTCCCTTGGGTTCCCGCATCTTGCTCTGCATCTGTTTGATTGCAGGAGTACTGCTCATGATGATTTCAAGTTCCAATGTTGCGGCGCAAAGCTGCCAAAAGGTGACCGTTTCATCCAATTATCCTGAGCAGGCCGCTCCGAAAGAACAGGTACAAGTGACTACGACCATAGCCGGCTCATGTGCCTCGGGCCCCGAAGACTACTTCTCGGTGAGAGTGGATGTTACGGACCGTGTTTCCAAGGCTCTCCTCTCATCGAACAGCGGTCCGATAGGCTACAGTACCACCAATTTCTCAGTGAACGTACAGAATTCAGTGACAACGCCAACAGGCAATCTGACGTGGCTAATACAAATCGATAGTTACCTGATAATAGACGCGCAGGAATCCCATCTGAATTCAACAACAGGCAGTATTCAAGTTGGCAGCACGCCCATACCTGAATTCCCGGCCGCCCAACCGATCGTACTCCTACTAGCATTAGCCGCAACATTAAGCCTGAACCGACGGAAACTTCCCAAATAACGCGGGGGGCCAACTTTTCCGCGGACTGTGCGCCTTGAATCGCTTCCTCACATGCCCTGCCTTCCTGAGGAAGAATAAGGCCGAATCCCAAATTCGATCAGCTCGTTTTCTTACCTAAGCGAACTGGCAGAAAACATCTGTGCGCACCATTAGCCACGCACACACTATCCTAACACAAACGAAAATTTCTTTAGAGAAGATTCACGATAGTTACTCGAAGATGATGAAATGGCACCTAATCCTTTGAGGATAGGACAATCGAACTTCGGAAGTTCTGTGACGCAGCTGACTTCAAGCATCGCTGGATATCCTGCCCTGGAGGTAGATAACCCGAGCCCCAAGAGTGGTCAGGCCATCCTGGGATTATCCACAGCAAAAAGCGGAGACAACACTGGTGTGTATGGGCAGTCCGACTCGACCGGTGGAACAGGAATTCTTGGAATTGCGATCTCAGCAAGCGGCCTGAGTTTTGGCGTACGGGGTGAGGCATTTTCCACCGAGGGCATAGCGGTCCGTGGGGTTGCAAGCGGAAAAACTGGCGCGAATTTCGGCGTTCATGGTGCAGCCCTGTCAAAGAAAGGGGCTGGCGTTTTGGCAGAGCACATGAAGAAAGGAGACGCTCTGCACTGCGAAGGTCACGCGATGCCGACCACTGACAACAAGTTCAATCTAGGTGATTCGAAGAGGCGTTGGAGACACCTTCACGCGAAAACCATAACGTCCGGCGACCTCGTATTCGAGAACGGTGTAAAAGCCACCGAGGACGGAAACGGACTTGCCTTCACCAATGCGAAAGGAACAAAGATCGCGCGATTGGACTCCAAGGGTAATCTACACATTAAGGGAAGAGTAATCAAAGACCTCTAGCACTCAAGGTCGATTCGCCTAAGATCCCGACGCTAAGATTCAGCTGAATCAACCCAAGGCGAAGTAGTCGAGAACGCAACGTAACGTCCCATTTTTTTCTGCGTAACGCGGATTTTCATTTGTGCCCCTTATGGTGCGCGCACACACTGAATTTCACGCAGACCAAACGGTCGTACTCCTCCTAGCCTTAACCGCAACATTGGGCCTGAACCGACGGAAGCTTCACAAGTAACGCGGGCAGTACTACTCTGGAGGGAAGGTTGCTGCCACATTCATGAAGAGCCAAAAAGCCTCTCCAGGCACAAGCTCAAGGCTAGGCGACGCGATAATCCAGGATTACTTTGCATGATATGAATAACTCCAACGCGAGGTAGTCGAGAGCACTGATTTAACGGGAATTATCATTGATCTTCTAGGCGATGTCGATTCATGTGACATGCAGCAGCTCAAACAGCATGCCGGTAATTCGCTCGTGAACTTCAGGCTTGATTCTTCCGATTTTCATCCTGACGAGTCGTTGGCTCACGCTGAAGACCCTATCCACTTTCACTTTGCTATCGACGATCAAATTGCCGCTCTCCAACTCATTGTTGGTAACGGAGATAGCGTAATCTCTTAACTTCAGATTAGAAGTGAGTGGGACCGCCACAAAATCCTCTGAGCGTCGGTTGTACTTGTCGTTTGATAGAACAATGGTAGGTCTGACTTTCGAGCTCTTAAGATCAGAGAACGGGAACGTAAGTAAAACGATATCCCGTTGGAAAATCACTTAATGTTCGCCTTGAGGTACCGGTCCCAGATATCTTCCTTCTTCCTTAGCCACATTCGTCGTAGCGAAGCTTCGGAAATGTCTTGCAAATCTGCGAACTCATCCTCGAGAACCTCGACGATTCTTCGAGGCTTCTCCAGAACTATCTTCTGCCCTTTTCTGATCAGAAGGAGTTCGTCTCCCTTCTTTATGCCGACTTCTCGTTGGATTTCCATCGGCAGTGAAATCTGCCCCTTGTCCGAGACTTTCACCTTCTTGAAGGTAAGTTCGCTGGTCATGGTCTCGTTTCAAGGTAAGGAAATCCTTACTTAAATAGGTTCGTAGAATTAGCGGCATACGAAGGTCATTTCGTGAGCGTATGGCTGACAGGGTTCATGGCTGCACGCTGATGGACTTACCTAGAGGGGCCCTCCGCCAATCCCTCGATTGGCGGAATCTTTGCCAATCGTATGGCTCGCATCTAACATGTGTCACACGGAAGGAGTTACCGGTTGAAGGGTCAATTCCTGCGGTAACGTAAAATTGCGCGTAAGCCTATTCCGCGAGGAAGATGGCGTTTGTCCGTATCTCGCTCTTCAGGTGGTTTGGCGATTCGCTGCTGCGAGTAGCTTGGCAAGAAAGTGGGTATAAAAGGGCGAGGAGTTCGCTTGATTCTACTAGGCCTTAGGGCGTTCGAAAGACACATTAGTTTATACCTGCAAGTTCCGAAACACGTTTCGAATACTATCGGCGCAGGCAGAATGGGTAAGTTAAAACCTAGAGTATTTGTTTCGTTTCTTTTGCTTCTAGCAATATGCATTTCATTATTGTCTATACCAAACGCGAATAGTCAATCAGCCGCGGTAACGACCACGACTACTATTGAGCAGCCTCCCTCGGGTCAGTGTGATGAAATTTCGCTTGCTTTCTCAGCGCGAGCAGGCCAGGAATTAGCGGGAACATTTTCGTCGGATGCATCAATCAGTTTCTACATTCTATCCCCGGCAGATTTTGATGCCATCAGAAATCCAAATTGCCGTCTTCCATCAAGCGCAAGACCACTTTACAGCCAAACGAACTCAGTCGGCCATGATAATCCATACCGCACCCTAGCCTTCCCGGCCAACGGAACTTATTACATCGTTTTCGTCCTCCTAAACAGCGGCCAGGCTGAGCTCGCCAGTGGTTTCGCAACTGTCAAAGTGAGCTTCCCAGCTTCCACAATTTTCATCACGACCGAAGCCTCTTCCACGATAAGCTCATCTAGCATAATCGTAAGGACAACTCAAAGCACAAATGAAAGCGCGACGGAAAGCGCGACGGAAAGCGCGACGGTTGCGTCCACCGGCCCATCTTTCGGAACGTTCGGACTGATCGGATTGGTTGTTGCGGTGGGTCTGATAGCTTCAGTCATGGTGTTCATGAAGCGAGGAAAGTCACAGACAGGGCAGAAAGTGGTCCTGAAACAGGAGACTGTAAAGAAAGAAGTTAGGCCTGAAAGCCCGCAGCCGAAACCTGGCCCGGCGGGACAGAATATCTCCACAGGCTATCCCGAACTAGATACCATTTTGGCCGGAGGCCTTCCGCTCGGGCTTAGCATAGTTCTGACGGGCCCACCCTGCGATGAAAAAAACCTGATTCTCAGCCGCTTCTTAGAAACAAATCTGATATCCGGCCGCGAATGCATTTTCATTTCAACCTCCCTCGACCGCGTTCGCGAAATGCTTTCCAAACACAAGAACCTCCATGTAATCCTCTGCAACCCGCAAGCTGAAACCATCGCTGCTCCCTATCCGGAAGTCGTCAAAATCAAAACCGTGGACAGCCTGATTCAGATCAATTTGGAATATGACACCGCGGCGGGTGGGTTGAGCTCAGGAAAACCATCAATTCTTTGCTTGGAGATCTTGGATGACGTGCTTCTTGAGCACCACGCGGCAACGAGGAGATGGCTCATGGACATTCTGGGGAGGGGCAAGGGAATTCAAATGACCTGCCTGGCGACGCTTAACCCGGCAATGCACTCCACACAGGAATTACAAGCCATTCTGGAAACATTCGACGGCCACATCGACCTGTACGAGGCCGAGGTCCAAGGGCGACCAAAACTAATCCAAGTCAAAAAGCTAGGAGGACGAACGTTCCTTGACAGCGAAGTACGCGTAGAGAAAGACCGAATTTGAAAACAGACCAGCATACAGCCCTAGATACTAGCAGTGGTTTTTGCATTTCACTTCGTGAATGTGGAATACGAAAACTGGTACAAGCGCTTATGGTCTGTTCAATCTCTCGGAATTTGCAGGAAGTTTCAAGATGAACTTGAACGGTTGCCTGAGAAGCTCAAGGATGATAGAGCTACGAGCCGGCTCGTAGCCCCCAGCCAAACGGGACCGGGCTGTTACGCGCGTAACAAAACCGCCTCAGCTGGAGCAACTGAAGAAGGACAGGGCTACAACGCGCGTTGTGAGCCCCAACAGATTGAGGGAATGAAGGAGTTCCGTCAGTTCCTCTCGAGCGAGCTGCTGCGGCTCCAGGTGAAGGATGCGGGATGGCGTTGAATAGTCGAGTTGTGTGTGGAGTTTAGCTCGGATTTGGAGGGTGGAGCGAAAGTACCTTCTGTCCTAGAAGCTCCAGATCAAGCCATGTTATCGCAGACAAACAAGTCTACGCAGTTCGAACACAGAAACATCTACCATCGATCCGAAGACACGCTTAGTAGGATTCTAAGATGGTAGGAGTTTTAATGTTCCTATGGCAACCGTGAGTGTAACCAGAAGAGGCCAAACTACCATCCCAGCAGAGTTCAGGAAGAAATACGGGATTGAAGAGGGTACGACCTTAGAAATTGAGGATACCGGTCAAGGGTTGTTGCTAAAGAAAATGGTCTCGACAATCGACCTAGTTGGGACTGGGAAGGCATCACAACATGAAATCTTCGCACGGCTGGATAGAATGAGAGCGGAAAATGAGCGGTAGAAAACGCGTCCTGTATGACACGCGATTCATTGCTGCGACCTATTATCCTAGTGACGACGATGAAGCCTCGAGGATTCGAAGAGAACTTACGACCAATTTGTCCAAGTATGTCTCTAGCGTTACCGTTTTTTGTCACTGCGAATGAGTCAGTGGCGATCGTTAATCTAACCTATGAAAATCACGTCTTCCATCGATCTGAAGTGTGGATCTCCGCTCACTACCTTAGCCGCGCGTGACTTCGCAGTTGCGTAGATTACCGAATCCGCTAGAGGCCAATCCTTGATTCTCTTCTTCATGATAAAGTCGGTCTCCCCTGCTTGTAGGGCGAGTGGAGCATTGAGAGGCACAACCTCAGTTACAGACTCAACGTAAGTGAAGTGTTCTTGCATATCTCTTTGAGACTTGCGCCCCGCCTCGATTTCTCTGAGGTACCATCTACGCAGTTCGCTTAGCACGATTGAAGGAGTGAGGCCACGGCCCCCTTCAATGTACGTTCTAGCTTTGGAACCCTGCTTGGATCCAAGCAGATACTCTACCCAAGCATATGTGTCGATCACAAAGTTAGAAGCGGTGCTCGTCTTCTTTCTCCCTCACAAACCGACGGGAACTCCGGCAGACACCAAAGAGAGAGTCGGGGACGCCCGCTTTTGACCTAGCCAGCTTTCTGATAACTTCGTCGTAGCTCGGGGCCCCCATCTGCTTTTTGAGTCTCTCTAGCAGGCGACGAGTTTCATCCCGCACCTGAACCGTCGTGGTCATGAGCTATAGAACCATTGCTATAGTCCTATAAGCCTAGCGGCACAATCACCCGGGACAGGGCTATGTTGATTAGCCTGTTTACTGGTATACTGGTGTGGACCCCATTGGCCAAAGTCAGCCTATACATAGACGACGGCGCCTGGAAGCGTTTCCGCGAGCAGGTGTTCGCAAGGCACGGAACGTTGCGCAGGTTGAGCGACGAGGTGGAGGGCCTGATCTGCTCTGAGGACATTGAGGGGATCTTGGCGTTAGGTGCAAAGAAGGTTGGTATTTCAATAGAACGAGGATTGACTCCTTCTGGAATCAAGAAGTTTAGACCGAAACTGCGAGGCGCAGTAGCAGAAAACATAGTAAGACAAATGAGAGATCAACGCCATGCCGGACGCCTACCTAGACAGTAGTGCTCTTGTCAAGCGCTACGTCCAAGAGCCGGGTACGCCCGCAGTCGACATTATATTCGATAGGGCCTCGGTTGGTGCCATAGTCATCGCGACTTCTGTTTGGAATTTGGGAGAAGCGTTCGGTGTCTTCGACCACAGGCGACGCAGGCGACTGCTGGGTGAGCATGAATTCCGTCTTGCTGTACAGAACTTGACAAGCGAAGTCCTTGGGCTAATGCGAAACGGGGCGATGCAGGTTTATCCAGTCCGCACATCATTACTGACCGAAGCGTGGGCCATAGTTCTTACACAACACCTGTACCAAGCAGACGCCCTGCAAATCGTCACCTGCATTGACTCGAAATCAAGGGTCCTCATTACTAGCGATGAACTGCTTCGAAGAGCGAGCGAGGGTCTTGGTTTGAAGACACTCGATCCGGACGGACAGGAGCGCGAAATACAAGACCTCTTTGGGTAGAGCCCACGAAGTGCTCACGCCTCAGTAACAAATACTCGATGGGTCTAGACCTACTGACCAATACTTCGTTTCACGAGATGGACTATTTTCGCGAGAGCTTTTATGAGCTCCCTACTGACAAAACTAATCCAAGTCAAAAAGCTTGGAGGACGAACCTTCCTTGACAACGAAGTACGCGTAGAGAAAGATCGAATATGAAAACTGACCAACATACTTGGGCTGGGCAAAAGACAATTCTCGCAAATAGTCTTAAATCAAGAATTTTCGCATTATAGTGTGCCTTGCAAATCTCTGATTTATTTCGCCATAAGGTCTCAATAGCTTCGATAATCATAGTGATAGTTGCGTTCGTAGCAGGGGCCAGTATTTGGCCGTCCGTAATGAGAGGGTCTCAGAGCACGGTATCATTTACTTCTACAACTGCCGCCTATAGTCCAGCGAAAACTGTGCTGGTTTATTCAACTGCAACTTCTCCTGTGACTAACGCGAAATGGCTGCCTGCAACTGGCAATGTAATCTCATGGTCTCAGGCCTCAAACTATGTCGGCCAATATGTTACAGTGGAGGGGACGGTGGTTTACACCTTTTTCTCGTCCACTAGCACGACATTCCTGGACTTTCATTATCCTTTCCAAGGCTACTTTCACGCAATTATCTTCGCAAGCGATTTGTCGAGCTTTAGTTTCTCGCCCTCCTCATTTTACTTGAACAAAGATGTCCGAATAACTGGAACCATTCAGCTGTACAATGGAGACCCAGAGATTGTTGTTAGTTCACCCTCGCAAATCGAAGTGGCTTACATGGGATTCAGCTATCCGTAGGGCATTAGCGAAAGGCCCCTAACGAGTGCCTTCTTCCTTGGGCGTGATCAGAAAAAATCCTTCACTACTTGCGCAGGAATACGTGTAGAGGCCAATTCACCATCTACAAGCCCGTCATGACGAAACTATCTCCCACAGACGATAAGCCTCTTCGAACAAAGCAATTCTTGGTTCTGTTACACCCGAGGGACATGGCTTTTACTGTTAAAAATCGGGACATAACCGATGTTTTTGTCGGACCTGAAAGATGGGCTTGACAGCAATTCAAGGTGTAGTATGCGGTAGTGATCTTTGCCTTCCACCACAATGTGGGCAATAGGTATCGTGAATTGAAATTCGTTTCCCGCATTTGGGACAGGTTTGAGTCGTGAATCCTCCTCTTAGCCCACTCTCTGAAGGCGATGGAACCCTAATAGGAGATTCAGTGTTGTGGCAGACTTGGCATTGAACTCTGTCTTCAATCAAGGCCCCAGGTGCACCACAGCGGCTACAATACTTCACGGCATTGGATTGCATCGGACATCTGACCGTGAGCGAACTATGTTTAGGCTATTTGAATTGTGACGGGACGCGTGTTCTCCTCGTGTTCAAACAGTTGCGGGGCGCGACATCACATAGGTAAAGCGTAATTCTGTGGTCAGACAAATCTACAAGTAAGTGAGAGTGAATGAAGAATTGGATTTGGAAGCTGGTCACGAGGGCCGCTTTCATCGCATCGTTCGTCATGTTGCTTGCCGTCAGTGCGGCGCACGGACAGCAGACGCCCTTAGCAGTTTACCCACCAAACCTGACTGTCGGACAACCCATAACGTTCAGTGAAACAACTGAACCGTACGTTATGAATACCGTATACATTATCCCAGCAGTTAACGAAACCAATTGTCTGTTGGCGCTTGATGAGAGCACGCCGATTGTTAGCCTGCCGCCGGTTCGAAGCGACATGAACGGGAACTTCACAGTAACGTTAGCGGCAGGCTTGTCTATTGCTGGATCATATGAGGCGGCTACCCTCTACGTGCAACCAAACGGATCAGCGTTCACCGCAGTCTGTGACAGGTTCACGGTTTCACCTGTCAAGCCGATGCCTGAGTTCAACGAAACCCTCATCGTCTTCTCCTTGTCACTTGCAACGCTATACTGCATCTTGAAAGGAAAGCGTCGAAAGGGTTGAAGGTTCGTGCGAATGGTTCGTTTGTTAGAGAATTTAGTTACAGTAGCTGGGGCACTCACAGAAGTTGTTGTGGGTTCAATGGTGCGCACCTCCTCGCTGCGCTCGCCCTTGCTACGCTGATGCTGGTGCTGAGGTCCTCGGTCAAGGTTCCCTGCGGAAGTAAAGCTCTCTGGCCTCGACCTGTGTTAGATTAAGAATTATCTCTCTGATCGCTCGATTATCTATCTGTTGAAGGATAGGAGTTGGGGCGTCATAAAGTTGGTTAAGGAAAGCGAACTATACCCAGCAGTATCAGACTGGCTCAATACGGAAGGTTATCGGCCGATTATTACGGGTGGTCAACACCGCTTGGTCATACCCATGGTTTCCCTCTTACCCGGCAAGCTATATCTTGAACCGGACGTGATAGGCCTAAAAGAACCAGCAGAGCTCGTTGCCGTCGAAGTAAAATCGGATCGAAGGGGAATTCTCGATGGTCTCGGAAAATGCCTTGCATACACAGCTGCAGCCGATAAAGTGTACCTTGCCCTAACCGAGAATTTGTGTCAAGAGATTCGGACGCCGACGCTGTTCAATTGCTTGAAGATAGGTCTTCTAAACATTCGCTTCGGCAAACGAACCGATGCGGAGTCTCGAAATAGGATTTCCAAACTCAGGAGCGAGATACCGGGGGAAACCCGTCCTGAGTCGGTCGTTGAAACGATTGAAAAGCTTAGCGAAATAACGTTGGAAGAAGAGAGAGCCGATGAGCAACGCCGTCGGCCTGAAAGCTGGTTCGTCGAAAAAATAGTGAAACCGCAACTAAATTATAACGTCGATTTACCGGGGCTCCACATAGAACTGCTAAGGCAAACAAAAGCAGCTTTAGGCCGAACATGATAGAGATCGGAAGAACCAGAAATGTGTGTGTGCGCACCATTAGACCCACCCCCCGCGGAGTTTCGTCCGACTCATTTAAGGCCGAGTCTGCGCATGCCTTCATCCGCCTTCTTGACTACCAGTTCTCTTGCGTGATTCTTTCCTAACACAACTTCCAAGAGTTTATCGTCAGGCAAGCCGAGCGAAACACCAAGATACACTTTAGCTACTCCAGGGTTGCTTGACTTCTCTTTCTCCATTTTGAGGATCATTGATTTTACAGGCTCCTCAAAGGACATTTCGATATTCTTGACCGGCTCCTCCTTTATCTGCCTGATTTCTTCAGGAGATTTGCCAAGTAACTCCTCAGGCTTTGCAGCAGTTCCTTTCATCAGACTGTGGATATGTCCGAGCTCATGAGCCAGGTTAGCTATGTTGATCTCTTGAGGTGCTCTCTTAATTACGTCAAAGACTAGGTATATCGAGAACTTGTTTTCACGATCATCAGGGTCTGGTGCGGTCTTCCCAATAAAGTGTTCAAGATAAGCGCGATGCTCGTTGATCGGCGTTAGTGAGTAGAAATGAAATGGAATGACATAGATGGTCGGAACGTACTTCAATTCACTCTTGTGTATGAAAGCTTCTAGAACCTGATTGTTCCATGCGCTGACTTTGTCTCTCCATTTCCTATCAAATTTCCTGCGTTGAGGTGGAGGCAAGAACCTCGTGTCAATATGATCGGACATTTTCCGAAGACTCACCCGGGTTAGGAGTACCCTTCATAGCGTTGGCATAGCGTTGGCCTTCAAATTCCTCGCGTTGCGTTGCAATTTGACTCATGAGGAAACGCCTGCCAAGGACTCGAGAGTGCGAGTGTAGGTTCCTAGGTTTATCTCTCGTGATTTCTGATAGCAGAATGTTTGTATCACTGCTTCCACAAAACTATTAGTCAAATCGCTGTCGAACCACTTCCTCATGGAGATCTTCTTCTCAACTCGGATCAATGGACGAAATTCGAAAACGCGATTCCAGCGCCAGTTCTGTTTCTGTTTTGGATCAATTTTCCATAGTGGCTTGTCGAAGTCTAGTTTTCGCCTAAGGCAGTACTCATTTCGGTTGTAGATCTTCGAGACAACTTCTGCAACGTAAATCTCTTCGAGCGACCACTTCTCACTCACTCCAATGTGCTTCAGGTAGGCTTTCTGAATCGACTGCGTTGAAGACCCACTTGTCTTGACAAATAGAACCCGATCACGGGGGGCTAGATCAAAGCCGGTAAGGTTCTCTGTGGGACACCAGATATGAGAAGTTCTGGCAGGCTTCGCGTCTGAGTTACCTTGATTGAAGTTGGGTCCTTGGTACATTATCCAGATTCTTGACTCCGCGCGATTTCCAATTTGGCGATTATAGAGTCTCGCAAAGTTCACTCTGCACCAAGTCTCAAAGTCACTTTGGTCCAGTTCGAACACGTCGATTTTGTAGTGTTCTAGGCCTGCAGGCAGGTAATCGTGCGCTAGGACTAGAATAAACCCATTCTTAGTGGTGAAATCTTGGAATGTTTGGATTGCAGAGTTGTGGTAGTTGAACTCTGACGTGGTAAACTTGACTTCCGCACATCGTGAATTTGTCTCACCAGATAGTTGGATTGATTTCACGTCAGGAAAGCGGGAATCTGTGATTGGTGATAGCTCGTCGACTTTTTTCCACTTCTCTTTCAAGACGGGGGTGCTGGCTTTGACTACCGGTTTCAAGCGAAGAACTCCTTCGTCGAAGCGTGCATTCAGGTATTCGTAGACTGCCCATTCATGCAGAAATGACCATACACCGTGAGTCATCAGCTGCGCCTGATATTTTCGTCCTATAGACGGACTTATCGACAACTACCCATAAGGCTCTTTTCTTGAACGTGCTCACAAAGGAAAACGAGAACAAAAAAAGTGGGAAGTTTCCCGGAAATCAAAAAGCAAACTTCCAGTAGCCGCTATCGTCGGTAACTACGCCCACTTTCATACCGATCGCGGGGAAACGTTTGTAGTGTTATGTGGATGGTCTCGTCTTATGTAATGCAAAGTGATAAGAATCGACATGCGCTGTACAGTATTGGTTTCGTTGGGAATAATCCGGGGTGTTTTCCATGAGTGATCGGCGGTCCGAAATTCTTGGAAGACCTCCGCTTAAGAAACACATAGAAATCAAACCCCTAATTTTGCCCAGGGTTAGACGTCGCAGGATAGGTACTGCACCCAAGTGGTTTGGGAATACAGTAGAACCGGAACCAGAGAGACTGGTGGGAGAGACTCACAGTATTTTACTCTCCAGCAATCGCAAAGGACGCATCTTTCCGGATCCGAATATGTATTTTCTAATTACTTTTAGCGACAGCTTCAAGGCACCGATAATCCGCAAGACTCTAGCGACATTGGGAGTTGAGGTCGTTGAATCGGTAAATGATACTACAGCGAAAGTAAGCCTTCTCAAAGAAAAGTATGAATTCTTTCTTGAGAAAATAAAGAAAAACGCCTCTCGTATCACAGAAATCAAGGAAACTAGTCTAGGAGAAAGAATTGATGGAGCACTACTAGATTCGGCTGGTAAGACTCCGGACGTCATGTTCCGCGTGAATATTGAGATAGCACGTCTTCGGCAGAGAAAGTTATCCGAAGAACTTGCAACTGCAGTATCAAGCCATGTTGAATCTATTGGTGGAGGAACTCTCAGAGAGATCTATCGATCAGATCGATTTATTCTGTTAGGAGGAGAGCTTCAGGGAAGGTTCATACGAGAAATAGCCTATGACCTCGACGCAATCAATAGGATTGATCGATCTATTCCTGTCGAACTGAAGAGAGACCGTGAGGTAGAGGATCGAATGGCATCTAGCCGTTCTGCAATCGCACCAACTGAATCGCTGCAAACTGTGAATCTGCCGCGGGTCTGCATTATTGATTCAGGATTGAACAGAGCCCACCAGAAGATAGCACCGTACGTGCTGGAGACTTTTGATTTCTACGGCGGATCATGCCAGGATACTATTGCACCGCCAGGTCATGGTTCGATGGTAGCCGGACTTGTCATCTACCAAGGAGATCTACAGAACAATAAGGCTAGTTGTGGGGTTTACGCAGTTAGAGTGTTCAGTGGCTTTCGATACGACGGAGATATTCTCGAGTCCATTGATCAGACAACTAGAAAGTTCGCCGACAAATGCAGAATATACAACCTATCGTTTGCGAGCACTATTGAACAGCCTGCGACGACGATGTCAAGAATGCTGGACGATCTTGCATTTAAGAGAAACGTGTTATTCGTGGTCGCTGCGGGGAACATCCATCCTCAGACAATTCTGGATCATCTCCAAGCGAATGATACCTATCCGGATTACCTTTTGAAACATCAGATATTTTGGCCCGGGGATTGCTTCAATGTCTTAACTGTCGGGAGCTTTGCCCAAAAGGGATCAACTTTCGTACCACAATCATATCCATCTCCGTTTACTCGCTCGGGTCGGATAGAGACCTCAAAGCTGGCACCTGAAGTTCTGATGAGCGGTGGAAATTATGAGCTCAGAATTGTGAATGGCAACCGAATCTTGGATCAATCTGGACTTGAAATAGCCTCCACATCGAATCAGGATAGTGCAACAGGAAATGATATCGGAACTAGTTTTGCATGTCCGACTGTCGCGTCGATCATTGCGCAACTAGCGGAGAAGTTTCCAGATCGCTACCCATGCTTTTACAAAGCCTTGCTGGCCAGCTCATGTTATGAAGTTGGGGGAGCTAGTGGGCCGTTTTCACACCGCATTCAAGGGTTTGGGATCCCCAACAAGCACGAGGCAATGGATTCTGAGTATTTTCGCGTGAAACTCTATGCACAATCAACCTTCGATCTGGGAGACCCCATGCAACACCAGTATAATTTTCCATTTCCAGAGAAAGCTGATAGGTTCACTGTCACGGTGTGCTTTGATGTAGACCCAGTTCTTAAGAATGAATTACCCTACGATTTGCGAATCCGGCTGCATAAGCCTGGCACAAGCATTACGTCGAAATATCCACCTGATAGAATAGTCCCGGAATTTCGAAGCAACATCAAGATTTACGAATTCAGTGTGAAAAGAGGAGGACGGTATACTAAGCCAGGACAGGAGGCTTGGACACTATACGTTGACCCTCGAATCACGCCTGCGCTGTTTCTTTACCCAATATCCGAGATGAGGTTACGCTACGCTTTGATTGTAACAATATTCAGCGATCGGAATTCTGATGTCTATCGACAAGCAGAAGAATACTTCCAGACCAAGGCTACACAAACAGCGATTCTTCGCCAAGTTCAACTTGCTTCACCACCTTCAGCAAGACGACGATAAGTCTCTCAGGAGTTTGCTTTGTCTCGATGTACTAATCTATTTTCTTTCTCTATTTTGTGTGTGATTTTATGATTTCTCGCGTGTGCTTGGGGGAGGGGGAGGGTGGTTGGGAGAGAAGGTGTTGTTGTGGGTCTAGTGGTGCGAGCACATCAATTTGAACCACAGAATCCCGGTTGGAAAAAAGTGCAGTAATCACTTCGGGGTCGCATCGAACCCACAATATTGGTAGGTTCATATCCAAACGGCCTCACCATCCCGTCTGGTCAGAATCGTTACAAACTCAAGCATGCAATGTAAACCACGATGAACTACTCGCGGAAGATTCACCCCTCTGCGTCTTACTTTCCTTGGAGTCTCGGGGTGATTAGTGGGTGTCTTACTGGTTTTATGCTTGTATTGATCATGCGAACTTTCAAGGGTTCAATTCTTGGCTGCTGATGCCGAGTCTAATTTGACGTTTGCTGGGAAGCTGCTGCTACTCGTGGAAGCGGCGCCCAGGTGTAAATGTGGCGGGAACTGTGAATTGTTGCAGTTCCTCTCGAGGGAGCTGTTGCAGCTTCAGGTGAAGGAGGCGGGTTGGCGTTGAATGGTCGAGTTGTGTGTGGACTATAGCTCGTATTCGGTTGGTTTGGTACTGGAAGCGGTACATGAGGAAGGGGCGCTACCGTTGCAAACGTTACCTCCTGTACCTACTAATTGGTTTGAGCTTAGCTGACAGCGAGATACGAGCAAGAAAAGTCAAACCATGAACTGCCAGCGCGGATGAAGAATTTTTTTTCTTCCCCAATGCGCCAGGAACGTCGGAAACAGTGCGCACGTGCTGTTCCAAGTCGTAGGTTCGGCGCTTCATTTTTCGACCTCTCCTACGCTGGTATTTTGGCTCGACTCAATTGCCGATTCGGGACGCTTCGTTTCAAGCCGCTTCTGGCCGGTACTGCTCGTTTCAGGCTGGGTTGGTGAATCGGCAATTCGGCAACTGAAAGTAGCCTTCTCGCCGGTTATCGGATCGAACAGTTCTGAGTTGCCGATTTGCATGTTCTTCCGTTCAAGCCAGTTTTGGGCTTCTTTTTGGCATTGGGTGAAGGAAACAAGCGTTTTCCAAATTTGCACAATCTGCAACCATGCAGTCTGCAGGTTGCCGGCTAGAAAAGTGCGCGCGGACTGGAAAATTTTTTTTCTCGTGGTTGGAAATGGTCAAAACTAGCTTCGTAGGCTCCTGACCTCGTTTCTCACGCTAGGTTTTGTGACCTCGTAACCTGCTGCGTTCCAAGTGTGGCCGTCAACGTAACCTGCGAACGGAGACATCGTAGCGTTCTTGCCGTGAACCGTGAACCATGCAAACAGATAACGAGACATTATACTGCCGTCTAACGGTCAGTGACCCTTGAAAGTGGAAATCTGTTATGAGCGAAGACAGTAAAAGTGGAATTACTCCTCAACCACGTTTTCTTCGCTATTGTCGAGGTTGATGCTCCGCACAATAGTAGGTCTTTGAGAGTATACCCTTCGAAATCGCACAGGTAGTGCACAAACTCTTTGCACATAGGGAACAAGTTCTCATGTGATGCTCACACACTACGACTCCACAGTTCCCGCAGACGACTACGGGTCGATTGAGACAAATCAAACACTTCGCAGTCTGGTCTAGAATGAAGCCCCCGGTCGGGGCCAAGCAAGTTCGCGTATACGTATAGTTGCGGAAGCGGTACATTCCGGTAAGAATTGGAATCTTTACTGGCTGAATGCTTAGAATTTCTATGTCTTTCATTCTAGGATTCAGGACCTTTACACCCCTAGTCCTAGTGGTTTCGTATCTGTAGTGCAAAGAGAGGCTTTTTACAAGCTCGACCTTAGCCACCTCTTTCGCACGAGTCATGTCTATCTTGGATGCAATAACTGGGAACCTACGGGTCTCGCATCTGGGAGTACAGCCAGGGGTCCGCAGCCTGGAGAGTCCTCACGGTCACGGACAGCACAAGTGGCTTACACCAAAACGGCGCCGTAACCTTCACACCACCCTCCGACTGGAAGCAGGACACGGTCAACGCCCTCGCGAACAAGTTCTGGGTCCGCGTGCATGTAGCAAGCGTCACGACGCCAGCGACAATCTACAACATTCAACTCAACAACGTCTTCCTCTGCATCATGCTGAACCCCAGTTTCGACGAAACCGCCGACAACTACAATGAAATCCCGTACACGCTCACGCTGTTGCAATCAGAGAATCCTTGAAGCAGGAGAACCTGTAGATGGGCATCGTAAAGAAGTCTAGCGGCACGATCACTCGGGACGACTACAACAACCTCGTCTCCTACCTCGGTGGCCCATCAAGCATTAACTCCCTCTTCGACGATGACCTGCGCATGAACACGGCTGCCAAAGGCCTAGTCGTTGTTACGCCTGATGGTGCGAAGAAGTTCCGGATTCGTGTAGACAACTCCGGGAACATAGTCACCGAACAGATCTAGGTCGGCGTAGAAAACAAAGCGAGTTGATTTGATGGAGTAGAATTGGGAGTGTTTAGGGTCGGTTGGTTGGTTAGGCGACTGCTAGGATCTTGCAAGCTGAAGTCGCGGCGTTGTTGTTGGCGTCGCCGCTGTAGACTGCGTGGAAGCTGTACGTGCCCGCTGTGGAAGCAGTGAATGCGCCTGAAGTTGGAGCGACGGCGTTGGTCACCGTTTCCGTGTCAGTTCCCGTGGCACTTCCTGAACATGTGCTCCCATGTGGGACAAGACGCTCTGGTAACGCTAATTGGTTCAACCACTGAAATTCAAGCCGCAGATTTGCGTGCGCAAGAGGTTTTATTCTACTGAGACATCAAACTCAGTTCGGAATGTGCACAGGTTGAGAAGGACGTTATACACTTTAACCACTTTGTTCCTGCTTTCATCAATTCTTGCCTCGGCCGCAGCCCAAGGGTTCCCGATATCTGTGAATCTCGGTACTGCGCTTCCTATGCCAATTGGCCAGACCAACACTGTCGCGGTCACGGTTGAGGACATCGTGAACAGCACAGTACAGTTAACTTTCGTTGGGCTTCGGTTTGAATGGGACCTCCCGAACAATTTCTTCATTGGAGGCAACAGCGAGAAGGGTGCAGTTCTTACGGCTGGCGAGCAAATCACGTATTCGATACCTGTTATAGTTCCTGCCAACGTTACGCCGGGCGCCCACAGGCTCAGTACCTACGTCACTTACCGTATGCTGAATCAGAATAATTCGACAGGCGTCGAAGCTGGGTGGTGGGTGGCGGACATACAATTTGCCTACTCTCAAACTCAGCAAAGCCAAACTGCAACGGTGACTGGACCGCAGCAAAGTTTCAGCGCTGAAACCATTGGGGTATTAGTAGCTGTGGTTGCAATAGGGCTATTTCTGGAACGTGGCCGGATCAAACGTCTCATTGGGAAATTCCGAGCGACGAGCCCCGCCCCAGCGCAACCTGAGGGCGAGCCCCCTGTCGGCGAGAAACCTCCCGTAACTGAAAACCCCCCTGTAGTCGAGAAGAAAGAGGAAGATCTCTAGAACCCCGAGGAAAGGACCCGAGGGTTTCCTCGCAATGAACGGAATTCTAGGATTGAACAAAACAGAAACACTGTTACTTTCGTTCGCTGCGTTGTTGCTGCTCTCGTCCCTCGGTCTAACCCTGCACCCTGTCATAGGACAAACACCGTTCGATTTGAGTTGGACATTCAATTACAGCCCGCTTGTCTCCGGGGCCGCCAATTCGCTTCACCTACGCATCCTCAACACTGCGCTTGCCCCAGTTCGACTGCTATCAGTTGGAATTAGATTTCCATGGATGCAGAGTGGCATGTATCTTTCATCAGGAATTCCTCAAACGGGGATAGATGTCGCTCCAGGAGAGGAAGTTCAGTATACGATTCCTTTTCAGATTCCCGCAGATACTTTGACGGGAAGGTACGTGATGGAAACGCTTTTGCAATATGAGATATTTCAGACCACTCAGTATGGCGGGCCTGAACCAATCGTGTACGTACTTGATGTGGTCGTGTTAGGCCGAACAAGCTCATATTCACTAGGTTTTGATCTCTCCGACGGCCGCATTTATTCCGCCGTCGCTATCTTCACCCTCATTGGATGGTATTTGCCGAAGAGGTTACGAGTGAAGGCGAAGATCTGAAGATGCGGCTCAAGCTACGGGACTTCCTTGCCTTATCCGCCGTCGCTTACCTCCTCAGTGTATCAGCTAAGATTCTTTATCCAGGATTCTACACCGACATTCTTTCTATCTACTACCGGAACGTTATTCCGACCAACAATGGGATCCCATATCACGACTATTACTTAGAATATCCAGCCATCCCAGCAATCCTGATCTGGGTCAGTGGCCATGCCCCCACCGCCGAATATTACATGGCAACCATGGCCTTTCTAATGTTCTTCTTCGTTATCGCCGCTGTGTACTTCCTCTACCGAACCTGCACCGAGTTTGGATTGGACCGCGGGAGAATCATTCCGTTCTTCATCATGGCCCCATCCTTCCTCGTCATGGCCTTCTTTAATTGGGACATTCTTGCCGTTTGTTTCGTAAGTGCCGCAATTTACTGCGCGCTCAAGAAGAAATCTCGACTTACGGGGTTATGTTTGGGCTTGGGATTCGCAGCAAAGAACTACCCTCTGCTACTTCTTCCGGCTTTTCTGAAAGAGGAACAATCGTGGAATGATCGTTTCGAGATGCTTCTTACCACAGTCTTGGGTGGGCTAATTCCCAACTTGCCTTTCATTTTCATAGACTTTCCTTCATGGCTAAACGCATTATTGTCCAGAAAGGTCGTTTACGTTGAAGATAGCATCTGGATGGTGATACGTTACTACCGATTGATTAATCAAGATTGGTTAGTGAACGTGGTAGTATGGTCGCTCATAGTTCTTGGGATTCTGCACATTACCTTCTCCAGAAAATCCCTGCTTCTGAAAGTGTGGGTCATCATAGCTGTCACCGTACTCATTTTTCCTTCTTACCCCCCCCAGTATGATTTATGGCTGCTTCCACTTTTCGTCCTAAACCCAGTCTTTGCTCTCATACCGTTCCTAGCGTACGATTTTCTCAACTCAACCATTATTCTTTCGTGGTTCACTATCGATAATCCATTCCAGCCTTGGGGACCGATTTGGGACATAAGCCTGATAAGAATAGGAATACTCGCGCTGTTTCTCTTATGGGCAATCTTCCGAAGTCCTGATAGCATCAATCGTCATTGAGGAATTTGCGGTCGAGGGTTAGCCAATATGTGTCACATGAGCTGCATCATATTTGCCGCAAAGCACTTGAACCGAGAGGAAGTCGCCGGCAAGCGACTTATCGAAGTAGGTTCTTATGATGTCAACGGAAGCGTTAGACCGCTGCTGTCTCACTGGAAACCCGCGGAGTACCTCGGCGTTGACATCAAAAATGGACCAGGGGTTGACGTCGTCTGCAACGCTGAGGATATCGTAAAGAAATTTGGTGCAGAAACTTTCGACATTGTCATATCAACGGAGCTAATGGAACATGTCAAAGATTGGAGACGAGTCATCTCAAATTTCAAGAACATTTGTAGAACAAATGGATTCATTTTGATTACTACAAGGTCATACGGCTATCCCGTACACTCATATCCTTACGACTATTGGAGGTACGAACCTGAGGACTTGAAGGAAATCTTCTCAGATTGTGACATGATCGCACTAGAGAGAGATTTCGAAGCGCCTGGAGTATTTATGAAAGTAAGGAAGCCATTAGAGTTTTCTGAAAAAGATCTCTCCAAATTCCAACTTTATTCGATGTTTGCCGGCAAGAGAATTCAGGAATTGACTGGCAGTGAACTTCAGGGCATCAATTTCGTGATGTTAGCGATAAAGGGGAGTCTGAGGAATTTCCTGTACCAGGCATATAGGTGGATGCAGTCAAGAATCTAAGTCCAATCTTTGGGAACACAACCGTAATTACATAATATTCACGGCTTGCGACCTGGAGTTTCGGTAAAGCGTACGTCATGCTTTCCCATGTATATCAAGGGCGAGCATGAAGCCCGGTCCCGGTTTTCTGCGGACTATTGGGTGATACATCTTACCCAAGCCCAGCCTTAGCTCGATACTCAAAGGGATTAACATCCGCCTAAGCTCCATTTCGGGAACTAGTCGAGATTTCTGAATTCTTCTTCGTTCTCGAATGGTGTCTTTGATGTGAACCAGATTCCAGACGTAAGCCCGTAGTATTGCACGAACCTCTCCGGCGTCCCGATTAATGGCTACTGCGTAACAAATGTGGAGTATCTTTAGAATCGCGAGGGTTGGAAGTATGGTTACAAGCGTTTTAATTTGATAATTCTTTAGCAGTGTTCGGAACCGGTTACGCTCCCACCATCCAATTATTGTCGCGCGGCCTGTCGCCAGAGAGGTGCCCATATGGTAGTGGTAAACTACTGAACCGGGATTGTATCTAATCTCGTAGCCTCTCAAAATGAGACGCCAAGAGAAGTCCACGTCTTCATGATAAAAGACGTAGGTTTCATCAAAATATCCGACTTCATTGAATACCGCCCTTTTGACCAACGCGGCTCCGAGGCATCCGTAAGCGACGTAGCGCGACTGATCGTACTGGCCAGTGTCTTCCTCCCCTATGCCTCTATTGAATGCGAAGCCATAGAAGTCGCAGACTCCTCCGGCCGAGTTGACGCGTCCTTGAAAATCGTACATCTTGGGTACAGCGACGGCGACCTTTGGGTTTCGGAAATCCTGCATTAGCACAGTCATCCAATCCGTAGTGACCTGTATGTCGTTGTTCAGTAGACAGATGAACGGTGCCTTGGATTGTCTGATGGCAAGGTTGCTGGCCCGGGCGAAGCCCATGTTCTCTTGGAGGCGGATCACTCCAACATTTGGATACTTTATTCGAACAAAATTGACGGACTCATCGGTTGACCCGTTGTCGACGACGTATACTTTGAAATTAGGCCAAGACATTTTCAATAATGATGGTAGGCACTGTTTCAGGAAGCGAACTCCGTTATAGTTGACAACGAAGACATCGATCCGTGCATAATCGGAGTTAGTCTTTGAGCGATGGGTTCTTCGTTTGAGTTGGGAAATGTTTCTGTCTCTCTTTGGTCCCATATGGGATCATTGCCTCAGCTTGGCTATTCTTCAGGTAACCATTATGGCATCTGCTTGAATGGGAAGTACCATGTGAAACCAACCAAGATGAGTAGAGCGTAAACAAGCACAACTGATCTCGGAACATGTTTGTTGCTGAACATTAGAGCGATGCCGCCGGCGACTGCGGGCACGGTGTTTTGGAAGTAGAAGATGTATGAGATTCTGTGGGCGATGTATGAGAGAGGGAAGAAGGGGAAGTATGTGGCCGCGAACCAGCAGAGCAGGAAGAGCGCGAGCTGGCTGTTTCGCTGGTCGTAGCGGTAGAGCGCATACGCCATTGCCGGAATCGTCAAGTAGGTGATGAATGGGTTCATGGCCCCCCAGAAAGATATGGTTTGGTAGGTGACGTTCCCCGAGGTCACGCTTACTCCGAGGTATTGAATCGGGACCTGGTTGAGGAGCCAATCAAGCGGCTGACTCTCAATACCCGTCGGCACTATTCGAACTAGCGCAAGCGTATACGTGTAAATGAAGCGAATATGTTCAAAGGGGTTACTCCCACTCACGAAACGATCTAGAACAAACAGGAGTACAAATCCTGTTGCGGCATAATAGAAACCAAAGGGCAGCAGCCATTTCAGCTTCGGGACAAGTACAGACCTCCACTTCTTCACTAATTCACTCGGCCGCACACCCCTAAGCAAGTGAAAGATTACGATCGCAAGAAAACCGTAGAATCCCCCTATTTTAGTAAGGGTGCTTAGCGCGAGCGCTACCGCAGAGAGTTTAGTGCGATCCGAGAAGTACAGGTAGAAACCCAGCAGCATGAATGCCAAGGTGAAAATGTCGAGGATGGCAACTCTACTATCAACGAAAATTAGGTTATCGAAGCTGAACAGAAAAGTAGCCAGAAAAGAGTATTTGCCATTCTTCGAAATCCTCTTCATCAGGAGGTAGAATAGAAGAATCGAAAGTGACCCCATAATTACGCTCGGGAGGCGCCAACCCCAAGCATTGTCGCCGAGTATTCGCATCGAGGCTGCGATCATCAACTTAGCTAGGGGCGGATGTTCCTGGTTGGGATCTGTCCCGGGAACGGAATTCGGGTAGGGGATTTTGGTCGGGTCCGGTCCTTGAGGCCATCCCAACAGGTTCCTTGCCACGTTCACATAATAGTACTCGTCAAAGATCAGTGTCCCACCAGTGCCATATCCACCTGGAACGTCAAGCCACACGACTCTCAAGGCGACTGAGACAAGTAGCAAAACGAGAAAGTACCTGTCCCATTTGTAGCCCAAGCTCAAGTCGAAGAACCTTCCTTTTGACTTTGATTTACCTGGCCCAGTGGGTTCTTGCGAAGTTTCCATAATTGATCCGCAATTTCTTTTGTAAAACTAAGTAATGTTCTGAATCACGGTTTACACTCTATTTATGACATTCGGGTGTAACGGCATGTTGGACGAAGCTTCCAGAAAGCCTCCGGTGTCGGGAACATGGTTCTAACGAACCCGCAGTACACGCTCGATGTGGGCGCATTTCAGTGCGGAAGGTACGAGGCCTCGTACTCGATCGTTCTGCTTGAGTCTAGCTGACTCCAATTTTCCCACAACTCGAAGCCGCCTAAACGTCAGTGCTGTCTCAGTCTTTTTCTTCAGGCGGCCGAAGCGCACGGTCACAATTCGCTTATGACGGGAACCTCGTAGCTTCCGTTTCCGTTACGGTGAAATGAGTGTGGGCGCCGGAATGGTTATCGAGATTTCAAAGCCATCAAAGCAAGCCCTAACGTAGAGAATACGGATATCAAAGGAATAAACCCCAAAACTAGTGTGTAGTTGTAGTAGTCACTACCAACACGATTACCGTTGAAACGGATGTTGACGTAGTTATTGCTGTCACCGATGTCGTCGTAGTGTCAATCGTCGTAGTCGCTGTCATAGTTACCGAAGAAGTAGTAGTCGAGAACACCAATACGGTGGGAGAAACCCTCGTGCTTGTAGTAGTTGTAGTTGTAGTTGTCGGCGTTATCGTGACAGTAGTCAAGGTACTCGTGGCCGTAGTAGTTGTAGTTGTCGGCGTTATCGTGTGAGAAGTCAAGGTACTCGTGGCTGTAGTAGTTGTCGGCGTTATCGTGACAGAAGTCAAGGTACCCGTGGTTGTAGTAGTAGTAGTCGGCGTTATCGTGAAGGAAGTGAAAGTCAACGTAGCCGTTACCGTCGTAGTAGTAGGCGTCACTGTCCCAATGGTTTGTGTCCGGGATGATGTCAATGTCGCCGTTGTTGAGGACACTGTAGTTACTGTTCTCGTCGAGGTTTGAGTGGCGGTCGTCATAGACGTCGTCATAGCCGTCAATGTCCTGCTCGAAGTGGATGTCGATACAGTAATTGTCTGCACTCGTGCCGTTAACGTATTGGTCAACGTCTTGACGGTAATCGTTGTAGATATGGAGGTCAAAGTTCTGGTTGTAGTTGCGAGGGTGGTCGTTGCAGCTGTTGTGACCGCTGTCCTCGTCACAGTCGTCGTAGTCGTCGTTGCAACCATCGGGCTGAGTGACGAGAAAGCTGGGGGAAGCGCAAAGTAGGAAAAAATGAGCACGAATGAACAGACCGCAAAAAGCGCCACATAAAACAACACGCGCTTCCGACGGTTCGGCCCAGACCCAGAGTTTTCCAGAGCAACTACTGGCCCTGAGACCTGTTCACCCAAATCACTCGACCCTCGGTTACCTAGCTCATGCTAACGCCTGAGATACCTAATATGAGTTACCTTCGCTTGTCTTTCGGCCTTGACACGCTAGTGTCAAAGCCACCCTGTTAGGCTAGAACCTTCGCCATCGAATTTTGAGCCAGAATAAGTGTGGTTCTGTGCTACATAACAACGATTAAATATCGTAAACTAAAAGGCTTTAGTGCACGGGAACTTCGGTCAATTTGCAACTCACACCTAATCATGCACCTCGAGCTGCGAGTTTTGTTCGTCTGCGTGAAATGAAGCAAAATCCAGCAAATTTTGCCGTAACTTTGTCAATAATTTGGCGCAATCAGTTAAACACCGTTAAATATCGTGTAATAAGGCTAAACGGTATCAGTGAACGTGTACCTAGATTTGGTGGAGTCGCAGTTGCTTTGTCAATTTTGAAGGAGAACTCATAATTTGAAACTAAAGTCGAGAGCGAATATCGTTCTCATGATAATGTTGCTCGCGTCAGCCTTCACGCTGGTCTTCTCGTATTACCAACTTCCCGTTCCAGTATACGCCCAACCAGCCATAACGCTGAGTCCCACCGCAGGCGGGGCCGGGACTACTGTGACAATTACAACTACCACTGCCTTTGCTTCGACCGGCACATCATGCTCGATTTCATCTACTGGCCCATCTGGTTTGATAAGCTCATCCACCTGCACCTTGGCAGCGCCATCTGGGAATATTGCTTCAGCTTCGTTCGTAGTGACGTCTGGAGCAACACCGGGTTCATACATTGTCAAGATCACGACGAGTATAGCTGGCGATACTGCGTCGGCATCGTTCTTAGTTCCCTCGATTACTGCATCACCTCATGACGGTCCGGCGGGGACCAAAGTGAGCATTACCGGGTCGGGATTCGACAGCCTTTCCACAACATGCACGATCACTTCAACAACTGCAGGCCTTGTGACCTCGCCCACTCCATGTATCTTTACCACACCCGGTACCATCGCCGCGGGGTCGGCTACCTTCATAATTGGTCCTGGTGTTTCTTCCGGGACATACACGGTGATAATTACAGCTGACGGAACGAGTTGTACTAACTGTGTCAGGGTCACTACGACCGTTAAGGTTGATACGCCCCCCAAGATTTCTTTGAACCCAGTTCTTGGTCCTCAAGGTCAACTTGTGAAGGTAAGCCAATCTAGTGGCCAGTGGAGCAGCGCGGACACTACATGCACTATAACAAGTCCGACTTTGATAATTACCTCTTCTTCTTGTGCTATGGTTAGCGGAGTCCTCCAATCCTCCTCCCAATTTCAAGTCGGAGCCAGCGCACCTGGGGCGTACGAAATTGACGTAAACGGACTCACCTCCCTCGTGGTTGCTTCCGCAACTTTCACCCTCACACCACTCACCCCCACTATAGTTACGGTTCCTCAGGATGGGCCCCTTGGAACGAAGATCGCCGTGCAGGGCACTGGGTTCAGCAGTTCGGATTCCAGTTGCCAGATAACGTCGACGCTAGTCAATCTCATCACAGCGCAGAGTTGCAGCGTTGGGGGCGGGAAAGTTACAGGCTCATTTATTGTTGGAGTTTCAGTTGCCGGGCCAGCCACTATCACGGTCACGGGGAACACAGGAGACTTCGCAACTACATCTGCATTCTTCGTAGACGCTCAACCGATACTCGTCTTATCGTCGACTTCTGCACCGCCGGGAACAACAATCACTATCACACTCCTTGCAGGCACACGGTTCAGCAGCGGTGACTCGGCCGCTTGTTCGATTTCTTCTACGCCGGGAGGTCTGTTCGCTTCATCAGCGTGTGTTATCTCAGCAGGTGGCACTTCAGTAACTGGAACATTTTTCGTGGTTGGCAACGTTCAGGCTGGAAAGTCTTTCCTTGTAACTGTGAAAGGGTCGCTTGGTGATAGCGCCTCAGCTACCTTCACTGTCACATCACCCGTGGCTCCAGCCATATTCTTCTCGCCTTCTGATGGTCCACAAAAAACCAAAGTCACAGTCTCCGGAGTGGGCTTCCCGGGCCAAGACTTCAGCTGCATACTATCCGCGTCAGGCACATTGTTCGCGGGCAGCCCTGCGCCTACTTGCAGCATTAGCTCCGGTAAGATCACGGCATCCTTTACAGTGGCCACTGGAGCCGCGCCTGGGCCGTATACGGTAACGGTCACGAGCAGTTCGGGTGGCATCCCGGGGACTGGTTCAGACTTCTTTACCGTGGATGTTAGCGCCACGCTTCTGTTCAACGGTGCTCCCTCTTTAGCATCTGGAACGCCCGGAACCAACGTTCAGGTATCTTTGTCTGGTCCGCCAGGGCAACTTAGCAGTGGTAGCACGACGTGCACGCTAAGTTCGACTCCGGGTGGGCTATTCGCAAGCTCCGCGTGCCATATTGCAGGCGGGGGAACAGACCTGACTGGTACCTTCTTCCTTGTTGCCAGCGTGCCAACCGGCAGCAGTTACACGGTGGTGGTTACAGGCAATTTTGGCGACACAGCAGTAGGAACATTTCAGGTAATCTTTACCAGCTCACTGACGCTCGTTCCAACCCTTGGTCCTCCTGGAACGAAAGTCTCCTTCACAGCACGAGGGCTTCTTACAACTGATTCTTCGTGCACTGTCACTTCGGACGCAAACCCTGTGGGAAACAGCCCCGTCTCTTCACCAACCTGCAGTATGAGCGCAGGGACGGGGACAGGAAGCTTTGTTGTCGGTCCGCTAGCGACCGCTGACGGCCCGGACGCAGGCTTTACCTACACTATCACGGTAACAGGCAATCCAGGCACTGATATTGTCACGGCTGCTTTCAATGTCATTCCGAGCATCACCCTTACTCCGTCGACTGGGACATCGGGCACGACGGTTTCGCTCAGTGGGCAAGGGTTCAGTTCCACCGCGACCGGGATTTGTCCGACTGCGACTGCTACCCTTCCCTCGCTGACTGCGACCGTGAGCTGCGTGTTTAATGGTGGAACTGGGCAGGCGTCCGGTGGATTCACTGTAAGCGTCGGAGCCGGTGCCGGAACATACGTGATCACCGTTGGCGATGGCACATTCTCCGCCCAGACAGCGTTCCAAGAGGGTACTCCTTCTGCGGACGTCACGGTTACGCCGAACGTTGCTTTGCCAGGTACTACCGTTGGGGTTTCCGGTTTCGGGTTTAATGGAAATGATGCGAGCTGCACGATTACCCCGATAGCCGGCGTCATAGCGAGTGCGCCATGTAATATCTCCGGAGGAACAGCCGGTGGGTCCGTGACCCTTTCCCCGACCGCGCCTGCAGGTACATACCTCATCACGGTTACTGGAAATCTTGGGGATTTTGCTTCGAACTATTTGGAAGTCATCCTTCTGACTGGGACCTTCACTACTATAACGACAACATCATCAACAAGCATTGTTAGCACAACTTTCACAACCATGACGACCTCCACTTCTCAATCGCTGACATTCACAACTTTCACCTTCACGGGTATCTGGACGGCGGTCAGCTACGTCCTAACTACGCAGACCTTTACGGGTGAGTCCACAGCCTCGAGCATTTCGACGACCACGACGATAATTACATCTGTTCAAGCCACCGCAACCACGGTAGCAACGACGACTAGCACGCTGGGTCAGATGATTCGGCCTGTGTTTGCGTCGAACCAAACGGCTTATGACGCCGTGGGTTTAATTGCGGTGTTTATGCTGCTCGGTTCCATGGTTCTTAGGAGGCTAGTCTTTTGAGTAAGGCGAAGCGGGGAAGGCATCTGCACTCCGTAGTCCTCCAGCTGGCAGTAGTGGTCGTATCCGTATTGGCGCTATCCGCGCTAGTCGCTTCACCTGCGACTGGAATTTTGGGGCCGTTCAGTCTTACTACGCCGCCTCCCACCACATCCTTCTCAACCAGTATTACTTCTACCACTGCGACGACAAGTACGACGACATCAACCCTTGCGACGTCAACCTCTATTACATCGGTGACGTCCACGAGCACGTTCGTCTCGTCCAGTTCCTCGTTCACTTCGACGGAAACATTAACCATGACCAGTTACAGTTCGTCGTCGGTCTACACGAATACTGTTACAACTCCCACGACGACTACTACGACGGCTATTCAACCCTTCACTACGACGGCAACGTCATTCATCACGAGCACGGCTCTTCCTTCTATCGGTTGCCCAGTAGCTTTCGCTACCTCTGGTACTCCCTTGGAGCCTTATGCGAATTTCCTTAGGGGCTTCCGTAACAATCAAATTCAAAACACAACAGCGGGGCGCATGTTCATGCAAACCTTCAATGGTTGGTATTACAGTTGGGCGCCTTCAGTCACTTATGCCGCAGCTAAGAACAGTTTATTCCTTGATGTGTTGCGGGTGGGCGTTTACCCACTCATCGGAATCCTATACGCAGCCTACTTCTCCTACGCCGTCGTATCGCCCATAAGCGCCGAGGCGGGTGTCCTAGCGGCGGGCGTGGTTGCGGCCTCGCTGATAGGCCTAGTCTACATAGCTCCGGTTGCGTACGTGAGTCTACGGTTCGTTCGGCGCCGAACAAAATTCCTGACGCTCGCGAAGGCACACTTACTCCCAGCCTACGGATGGGTCGCTGCTAGCGCCTTAATGATTGGCTTCGCATACGTGTCCGGGTCCGCATTGTTGATGGGTCTAGGAACGGCCAGTCTGACGCTATCAATGCTAAGCGTTGGAAGTTTTCTCGGTGCCCTAGCTTTCACTTCAGTCCAATTCCCAGTCGTAAACCTACATGCCAAGGCCTTCGCAATGAGACGTATGGCTCGACCGCTACACTGAAGGACTAGGCGGAACCGTCTTTCTTTACCCGTTTCATTAAATGCTCTCGAGACAGCTGGATAGAACCTGATCAAGATGTTTCGTAGTTGGCTATGAACACGACGGGTACGGAAACCTTCGAAAGGTGTTTTCCCAAGTCTCCGTCGGCAGTTATCAGTGGTTGCTTCATTTCTTGGGCCATTGTAGCGTATGATGAATCGTAGACCGTTATGTCCCAGATTCTGGCGTTCGATACTGCTTTTCGGTAAGTTTGAGGGCTAGGTGAGACTACGAGGTTGCTGAGGTATTTTGAAGCAGCTTCTGCTAGTTTGGCAGCTGTTTCGCGTGGTATGTCTCTTCTCTTCCGGATACTGTTGCAGACCTCGTAGAGTATAAGAGACGGCGCGTGGAGTTCAACCTTTCCTTCCTCGTAATCCTGGCGCAGCTTGTGGCTTTCAGTTTCGTATTCTTCTCCTTTTAGAAACCATTTGGCAGCTACAGAGGCATCGAGAATCATCTGCCCCGATCCTGCCTAATGCTCCTAGTTGAGAAGTCGGGATCGGGCGATGGGGGAATCTTGGCTCTGAGCTCTTCAACATCCTTCCACATTGTCTTGAGTCTTTCTCGTTTCAACCGTTCCTCAATCGCTGACTTGAGCAATGCTGACCAGTCCACGTCCTTCAGTCTTTCCATCTCCCTTCGGAGTCTCTCGGGCACTCTGACGCTAACCACCGTTGACATATGTGTCTGCGAGATGTTTACAAATTGTCTACAGATAAAGATTGCGATTCAAATCCTCGCAGAAATGCACAACTTCGCCTTTGAGGCTGCGATCTACCTAGCTCCTCTAGCAGTTTCCAGCAGCTACCTCGATATTGCGACTCCACCCGATGCAATATATGGCAACTGTACTCTAACCGCCATCGCGATGAGCCAAGAAGAGTCTGTCTTCCACCCCGTTTCAAATCGGGCTACCTCGACGATCAAGGAAGTCGGGAACCCCGGCAATCTCAACAGCCAGTACTAATGGTGCGACTGGACTGGATCACGTGATTTCTCAGACCGTCTTGGCACTGGCAATGGGGATAGTCGTAAGTTCGTTTTCCACGTATATCCTAGTTCGCATGTTCGGTTGTTTCTACCGGTCATTTGACTATTGATTCCAACGGGACGTACGTGTCCGTGTCATGGACGGCTGGCATTTTGGCGATTTGTTTTTCGACGATACTTGCTATATGTTGTGGTGGCGGGTTGATGATGCTCTTTTCGACTTCGAGTTCGGCGAGTACGTCCGCTTTCCCAAAGAGCAAGTAGACGCCGCGTACTTCTGGGACTTCGAGTAGTTTGCGCATTAGTTCTTGGGATTTACCTGCGTCGCTGGAGACGAAGACGAAGCCTTTGGCGGTGGGGCGTTCGATGGCCTTTGCTGGGCGGAGTTCTGATTCGATTGGTATGATTGTTCTCGTGTCGATAACGTCTCCGGCCTTCCTGATCTTTTCGGTAACGAGTTCCACGACTTTTCGACGGGGGTCCAGTTCGGTTTCTGTGGATTCTAAGGCAACGAGGAGGTCGAATTTGCCTGTGATGAGGTGGATCTCTACGACTTCGGGCAGGTCCTTGAAGCGGTTCCGGACGTCTTTCTCCTTGCCCGGTTTCGTTTTCACTAGGAGGAAACTTCTCAAACCAATCACAAGCT